>JAEEGL017244803.1_pt1 | contig 27651 bp, 18 predicted proteins | sample 9134231 | NCBI WGS metagenome assembly JAEEGL01 (sample SAMN16246548, study PRJNA631951) | gut metagenome | biome: gut microbiome; feature: rumen; material: fiber-attached | host: Bos | place: Iran: Karaj | collected 2018-10
ATCCTGCTCGTTGTGGCGATGATGTGCACACCGGCCTTGTTGAGCGGCTGTAAGGATAAGCAGACGGAGGAAACGAAGAAATCCTCACGGACGAAGGCCGCGGCCGAAGAGGCGTCGGACGAGGGAGAAAACGACGAGGATTCGAATGGCGAATCCGACGACGATGACGACGCGTCCGGAAACGGCAGCGGAAGCGGGACCACGAATGGGACCGAGCCCGAAGAAACCGAGCCGGAGGAGGAAGAGGAAGAAGACCCGTGGGCCGAACCGGAGGAAGAATTGTCCGAAGAGGAGACGAGGGATCTCGCGCTCGAGATCGCCGGGGAAGTCGGGCTTTCTGAAGAGGACCTGCACGGGCAGTACGCCCTGTTCCTTCGGTACGCCGGCAGTGTTTCCAGCAATGCGGAACTTCACGAATTTAACTGCTATCTGTACCGGATTTTCCCGATTATTGCAGATCACATCAAGCCCGAGAACGAGGACTACTTCCTCAAGAAAGTGCGCGAGCTCGAATTCCATATTATCGAGACCGAAGATTTCTGGGGCGGGTTCTCCCCCTGGTCGAATACGATCGAGATCGGCATCAATCAGTTTAAGGATTCCACGCCCGGCATACAGGCGACCGGACTTTACCATGAGCTCATGCACTTCGTCGACAGTTTCATCGACGGGCCCACGACCACGATCGTACTCATGGACGATGGAAGCTTCGTTGACTCCAGTGCTTTTGACGAAGAAGAACTGTGGGACATGAAGTTGCTCGATGCGTCGTACTGGGCCGAAGGCGGCTCCGAGAAATACTACGCCCAGTATTTCTCCCATGCTCCGGAGACCGGGGCCTACGAGGTGGCGGAACAGTTCCTGGTCGGACTGGAATACATCTTCGGAAGTGAAATAGTAGACGACATTTTCTTCAGCCACGACACGGACGCGAAGTTCATCGCGCTTCTGGAGGAGAACGGCTTCAGCCATGAGGAGATCATCAAGCTCTATCACGTGATGGATAAGATGCTCGACAGGGAGAAGATCGACCCGGATAGCGCTGCCGAAGAGTTCCTGGACCCGCAGGAGACCCTGATCCGGCTGTATATCAATAACATTGGCCCGGACTTCGAAAGTGACGCCATCTTCTGCCGGATCCTGGCAACGATGGAGGACGATGTCCTGAAGAATATTCCTTCTGAGTATCGCGATTTTACAAATACACTTCACCGTTTCTCTCCGGACAAGGAGCAGGAGCTTCTGCGCCAGATCCGAAAGGAAAAGGGCTTCAGCAGTGAGGGGATGGACTTCACGCTGCCGCCTTCACCGCTTCTGGTCGATGGCGAGTACAAGCTGGTGGGGAATTTCTTTATCCGTGAGGACGGTGTGCTTCTGACCCGGACTACCGTGATGGACTATGATTTCGAAACAAATGAACTCATCAGCTTCGAGGTCTACGACGACTTTATTCCGGAGAAGCTGTTTGAGAGACTTCCTTCCGACGATTCGCCGGAGGCGGCACAACTGGTCGAGGGGCTGCTGTGCGACAATTCGGCGGCGCACAGTCAGACGGTCAAGATCACGAAGGGACCTCTCAAGGATCTCTACCAACGCGCTGTGGACATCGGCAACCAGTACGGTGTGTATATCTGGTTCGGCGGGATGACGCCGGATGGAGTGCTTTTCGCCGAGGATACGAAGGCCGTGGATCACACTTCTATTTCTGCGGCGCTAGATTCGATCGAGGCGGTGCTTGCTCAGTATCCGGAGGGGTATTTCGACCAGCTTACTTTCAACACGTACTCGGCGATCGCGATCTGTCTTTATTACGGGAATTTTGAATATGGCTTCCCGTCTACGGCGTTCGTGCGGGATACGAACTATCTGATGCTCTATGTCGATACTTATCGGGCGACCTACATAGGGGATCCTGCCGACGCGAATAACTTCATGTCAGAAAGCTTCGACAGCATCGATTATTGTGCGGCCCAGCTGATTTGTGATATCTGGCGTATGTCGGAGAAGGTCATGACGGCCCGAAACTCTTTCTTCGATAGAAGCACCTACACGGAGGACTCCTGGCTGGCTCTGAATCCTTCGGGCTTCGAGTATCTTCTTTCTTCTGTAACGGATGAGATCGAGGCGTATGCGGCCGAGGTCGATCTTCAGTATTTCCTCTGTAAGGAGGCCATTTCCTACGCCGATGTGGACCGTGCGATCACATATCTGTACTTGATGTATTCCGGCATGACGGGCTCGTTCCCGATCGAGATGACGCCGGAGTGCCTGGCCAAGGCGGAGTACCTGTGTTCCGAGCTCCGGTTCTATTTCGGGACCGACTCCTGGCCGGAGACGACCACCTGGGAGCAGGCGATCCGGTGATCGGGTGATCGGGTGATCAGGTGATCGGGTGATCCGGTGATCGGGTGATCGGGGCGCCGGGCGCCGATGGCAGTACGCGGGTGATGAGGCGCTGGGCACGGGTCTCTCGGCTAGAGGATGGAACACATTAATCTTTCGTTTTGCGCGGTTTAATGTGTTACGCCAGAGATCCAACACATTAAACTCCAGTTTCAAGCGATTTAATGAGTACGTCTCGGAACGATCTGGAGCGCCTAACACATTAAACTCTGGGTTTGAGTGGGTTTAATGTGTATAATCATGCCCCGGAGGCGCTGTGCATAGTGCTTTTTACACATTAAACGAAAGATTCTTGAAGTTTAATGTGTCAGCCCCTCCCAACCACGCCCAATTTACACATTAAAAGACATCTTCTGAAGATTTAATGTGTTGCACCCTCTCAGACATGCCCCGGGCCGGTCCAATGTCATTCACTTCTTTGAATTCTTATGCAAAAGCACTGTTCCAGGGGGCGCGCGGCAGCCCGACGGGGACGGGGGAACCGATCGCGTGGGATTGGCTTCGCTCGGTGCAGTGTTCCACGCGCAAAGGCAGGTGCAGACAACACAGGAAAACAGTGCTTTGGGCGAAGGAAACTAGTGTATAATGCAGATATGAGAAGGTATATCACGAAAGAGGACAAGCGCATCCTGGACAAATACAGCGGGCGGATCCAGACCTTGATGGTCTCCGGGCAGACGACCCTCAATTTCGTCGCGCTCGCCATCAGCTGCACCGTCGGCGCGATCGGCGGCGCCATCGTCGGGTTCGGCGTGCTCGGCATGAACCACCCGTTCTCGCTCCCCGCGTTCTTCCTGATCATGCTCGGCGTCACCGTTCTGGGGACTGTACTCACCGCCGTCATCGGCACGCGGAGGAAGCGCAACAGGATCTTCCGCGTGGGCAAGACCATGATCAACGGCGCCACCTGCGTGGGCGATGTCACATGCCCGCCGATCGCCTATACCGAGGACGATCTTGTGGACGAGAAAGGCCACCCGTATAAGATTTTGTGCAGTGAGTTTGTGGCGCTGGCCAACCGCGTCGGCGAGCGGCTTATCGTGGTCGTGAACGGAGAGATGGTTTTCCTCATGAAGGCGGAGGGCAAGCTCGCCACATTGATTCCGGCGGAGGCGCCGCAGCCTGTGAGCGAAGAGTCGGCCGTCATCGCACATCAGAATGAACTGGATCACATTTCTTCCATGCCGGGGACTGCAGTTTCGGCTGCGGCTTCGGAGCAGGTTCCGGTGACGGAGCCTGTGACAAGCCCGGCGCCAAGTGCTTCTGCAGTACGGGCACAGAACATGGTAGGTCCCGCTGTTACGGAGCACGAAAAAAGGCAGATCGACACGTTCTTCAACTACTACGTGAACACTCATCACCTGCGGCGCTCGCTGGTACTCCTCGGCACGGGTTTCTTCGGCTTCTGCTTCCTGGCGATCGTGATCTTCGCCGTGTACGGGTTCTTCTTCGACGGCACCGCCTACGAGGACAACTACTTCCCCATCGCGCTGCCGCTGCTGCTGGTCCTGCCGCCGATCTTCCTCTACACCTGCCTGCGCCTTTTCCGCTCCTATCTTCGCAAGAAATACAGGAACATCGTGTCCGTCCGCCCCGTCATTCTCATAAGTTCGAACGTCAGTTTCGCCGCCCCAAATGCGCGTGATTTCATCATTTCGGAGTTGAATGTCGATGGGAAAATGGAAGCGAAGCAGTACGTCGGCCACCGCGGCTACGACTGCGCGGACGCCTCCCGCATGAAGCCCGGCCAGACGATCTACAAATACACGTACGGCGACGGCGAGCTTTTCTTCGGGTCACGCTAAGCGCGCGCATTTCTTCTGCAACCAAGGCCGCGCGGGCCCGTGCTCTTTTTCTTCGGCTCACGCTAAGCGCGCTCGGGCACGGTCACACTGCATCGACGCATTCCGCTCGAAAAGCACTGTTTTCAGTGCTTTTGCATAAGTATTCATGGAAATGAATGAGAAATAGCCTGTCCGAGGCGCGTCCGCCGGGCCCGACATACCAAACCACTCAAAATGAAGATTTAGTATGTCATTTGAGGCGGTTTTCAGGGGGTCTAACATACCAAACTTCAGATTTCGTGAGTTTAGTATGCTATTTCTTTATACATTTTGCCTTCAGGGCAGAAAAAAGCATACTAAATGCTTCGAAATCGAGTGTTAGTAGGCCGACGCCTCGAAATCACGACCTAACAAACATACCAAACTCATGAAGATGGAAGATTAGTATGCTGGCGGCGGGGTATCGAGGGCAAGAAGGACAGCAGAAGCCCGCGCCAGCGCTCCCTATGAAAAAGCACTGTCGCCCGGGGCCCAACAGCCAACTCGCAACTCACAACTCACGATCACAGCAGCGGCGTGTCGTTGTACTGCTTTCTGTCGCACTTGTTGACGTGGATGAACACGTTGTGCAGGAGGTTGACGCTCGTCAGGATGACCTCGCCCTGATTGAGCTTCCGGACATGCTTCATGGCGTAATCGTCAAGGTGGTTCTCGACCGCATGGATCTCGTCATTCAGCATGAGACGGTGGATCAGCATCGTACCGACCTGACCGAAGAGGACCGGCGAAACGTCCTTCGGGTTCTGGGTCGTGAGATAGAGGAAAACGCCCTTGCGACGGCCCTCTCTGGCAATCAGGGTCAGACCGCCGTGGAATTCCTTCTCGGAATAACGGGACTTCGCGTATCTGTGCACCTCATCGATGAAGAAAACGAACGGATACGTGTTCTTTTGGGACATAACGAAGTTACTGACGAGGTCGACGACCATGCCGCCGACGCCCTCTGCCGCACCGAGCGCAGACGCATCGATGTACAGGCTCTCGTTCGGACGGTGGACGAAATCCTCGACCACATCGAGCAGGTTATTCATGCTCGGGTCATTCGAGAAGAACGTCAGGAAACGCGTATTCGTCATCTGGTACTGGATCTTCTGCACGAAAGATGCATTGGCATTCGCCTTCAGCGCATCGTAACGGAAGCGGAAGTTGTAGTCGTTATCACGGTCCGGCTCGCAGACGGCCTCGGCCTGGATCTGCTCCGGCAGCAGCTCGATGTTAAAGTCGGTATCTTCATTGGAAACAGAAGCGAGATTCTCCTGCACCTCGTCGATGTTCGCACCGACCTTGAAGTAGTAGGAATCGTCGCCGATCTTCTTCATGAAACGCAGCGACGTGATCGCCTCGGCAAGGACGGCACCCTGCCCGCTGTTCTCCGCCTCGAAGAGCTTCTCCCACTGTTCCATCGTGATCTTACTCGGTGAGATCGTCGTATCGACACCGAGCGTCAGCTTGATGATCTCGTCGTCGGTAAAAGCATCGCGGTACTCGCCTGTCGGGTCGATAATGAGTGCCTTACGCCCGGTGGCGATCAGCTTGTCGAGGATCGCCAGCGCGGTGGTGGACTTACCACTGTTCGTCGCGCCGATGCACATCAGGTGACGGTTGAAGAGCGTACTCGGCTTCAGCGTCACGGACGCCTGCGCAGAACGGTTCAGGTATGTCGCGAACGACGGCAGCGGCTGCTCGTCATCCCTGGAGAATTCGAGGGACTGGATGAAGAGCTTATACACGATATCCGGCGCCAGGTAGACCTTATCGGTAATGCCGAGGGTCTTAAAGCCCGCCAGCTCGAACCGGTTCGAATTCGGTGTCAGCACGGCCAGCGTATCGATGCAGATCTCGTGATAGCCCTGCGCCTTATCCGCAGAGGACTCGGAAACATTCTTTCTCGTGGACTTATTCTCGAAGACCTCGCCGAGGAACACACCTACGGTCGAGTCGACCAGAACGAAGTAGTTGATCGTATTCGGCAGAAAAGAACTGTTCAGTTTGCTTCTGTCGAGCATTGCGTCTACGTTTTCAATATGGGCGATACAGTTGCTTCTGTAAACCTGAGTGATTTTGCCGAGATAGTAGTCCTGAAGATTAAGTCCTTCGTAAAGAGCGTCAAGTGTCATTTCATGCCTCCGCGTTATGTAATTCTCCCGTCCCCGCAGAAAGGGATAATACTATTATAACTTTCAGATCATGAAATGGAAATCTTTTATGTAAAGATTTTAAGAAGAATTTGAGAACAGCTCCGTATCCTTCCCGGCAAGCTCTCCTCCGCGCCAGAAGCACTTCCGACGCGGTATTCATAGAGGCTCGCGCGTTTTCAGCGCGCCCCCGCCTTACGTTCTAATTGCCGGCCGGGCCGCGCCCCGCTCCCTTTGCCAGTGCTTCGCAAGCGTGATTATAGTTCTTCCTGCCCGACGCTCGTGCTGTTCACCTGCTCGTCCGACATACCTTTCCGCTCATCGATAAACGCCCGGAACTCGGCGATCGCCTTCCGCTCGTTATCCGTGATCCCGTCGGTCGTCTCCGCCATCGCCACGATATCCTGCATAAAATCCTCAAGCACCTCCGGCTCGACACGGTTGATATAACGCTTCACCGTATCGAAGCACCGGCTCTTATCCGCCAGGATCATCTTCAGGTCCGAGCGGAACTGCGCCCCGCCACACCCGTTTTCCAGAAGGTTCTGGCACATCTCATCAATGATCCTCTGCTCATCCGCGGACACCCCGTCGATCTTCGCAATGTAGTAACAAAGGGCGATCCGGACCATCTCAAGATAAGACGGATCCTTGATCGGGGTAAAAGGCTTCTTCCGTAGGCATTTCTCATCCACCGGCACGCCGTTCGGATCATAAATATCCGCCGTATAATATCTGTTTTTGCCCATCGCCATCGCATATCTGATGGAACCCGGTAATCCGCCACTACTCCACATCTTTCTGTACCTCCAACCGCAAGAACAACTTCTGTTTCCATCGCTGTCCCACCTGATGATCCCGCCGATTCTTCCATCGAAAAGCCAGGCGAACCCTACACGTCGCCTCCTATTATATCAGATTCCCACGTTCTGGGATATCGCATTCACGGCCCAGTGCTTTTCACGGCGATTCCAACACATTAAACTTCAGTTTCGAGCGATTTAATGAGTACGCCCTGGAGACCCTGACACATTAAACCCCGGTCTTGAGTGATTTCAATGTGTAAAAACATGCACCGGAAGCGGAGTGTATAGTGCTTTTTACACATTAAAAGGACGATCCATAAGATTTAATGTGTCAGCCCCCTTCAAAGCACGCCCAATTTACACATTAAAACGACACTTCTAACGGGTTAATGTGTCAGACCCTCTCAGACAGGCCCCCGGCCGATCCAATCTCATTCATTTCCATGAATACATATGCAAAAGCACTGTTTCCAGTGCTTTTCGAGCGAAATCGCGACCGCGCGACCCCGCTGCCATTACTAGCAATTCCATCTCGAGAAGCGACCCCGCTGCCATTACTAGCAATTCCATCTCGAGAAGCAACCGCACTACCCGCACTGCCATTACTAGCAATTCCCGCGCCGCCCGGCCCGAGCAGTGCCCGCACGCCGCCCGGTCACACCAGATAATTGTGTGCCTGTCGGTCGAACATCTCGCGGTAGCGGCCGTTCCGCTTCATGAGCTCGTCGTGGGTGCCTTCCTCGATGATCCGGCCATGCTCGAACAGATAGATGCGGTCGGCCATACGCGTCGTCGAGAGGCGGTGAGAGATGAAGATGACCGTATTCTCGCCGGCATTCTCGATCAGGTTCTTATTGAGCTTATACTCCGAGACCGGATCGAGGGCCGAGGACGGCTCATCGAGGATCGAGACCGCCCGGTCGTCGTTATGGAGGAACACACGCGAGATCGCGATCTTCTGCCCCTCGCCGCCCGACAGATTCACGCCCGACTCGTCGAACTCCCGCGTCAGAGGCGTGCGGATCCCCTCCGGCAGCGACCGAAGCTTCCTCCCGAAGTCGGCCTTCTCCAGGGCACGGACGATCTCCGCCTCGTCCCCGTCTTCCACCTTCCGCAGCAGCACATTCTCCGCGATCGTCGCCGCATAGATGTTATAGTCCTGGAAGACCGCACTGATCTTCTTCCTGTACTGCCGCGTGTTGTACTCGCGGATATCGTGCCCCGCGTACGAGATACTGCCGCCCGTCACATCATAAAGACGCATCAGCAGCTTCACGAAAGTGGTTTTGCCGGCGCCGTTCTCGCCAACGATAGCGATCTTCTCACCCGGCCGGATCTCGATCGAGATGTCAGAAAGCGTATCCTCCTCTGTATGCGGATAGCGAAATGACACATGGGAGAGCACCAGCGCCCCGGTTTCCTTCGCGGGGGTGAGTCCGTCGGCCACCTCGATGTTCGGCTCGTACTCGAGAAGCTTGATGAGCTTGTCCCCATACCGCCCGATCACCTGAAAATCCACCAGGCAGTAGTTGATCTCGTTCAGATTCCGCCTCACGTAGTTCGCCGCATTGTTCGCCGAGGCCACCTCGCCGAGGGCGATCGACTTCAGGACCAGCGCGAGATAGCCGAGGTACGCCGGGATCGCGAAGAAAGAGAAGATGGTAAAGACGGAGATCCAGTTCACCAGCGACACCCACGTCAGCGGCGGGCCATATATCCGCCCCTCTTCCGCCGCCTCATCCAGCGCCTCGTCGAACTGCAGGCGCAGCGGTCCCCGGACGTCCGTAAGCTTGCACTCCTTGGCGAATTCCGGCTGATAGAAGACGCGCTTGCTGTAGTCGGCCTTCCGAAGTTTCTTCCTGTACTCCACCCACCAAGTGTAGTTGATCTTCTCGATCTTGAAGCGTGTCGCCAGATTGACCAGGAATCCCGCTATAGGAAAAAGCGCCAGCACCGGGTCGATGGTGAGTATCATGGCGGATGCGACGAGCAGGGCCACCGTTCCGCCGATGATCTTACTGACGACCGTCACCGCGTCCGCAATCAGTTCGTCCGCGCGTTGGGAGACGACCGCATACGTATCATAGCTCTCCGGATCGTCGTAGAAGATCAGGTCCTTCAGGCTGTTCTTCTCGGCCAGGTCCCGCTGGATCCGTCCGCTCAGCGGGATCAGTTTCGCCTGCGCCCACTCGTTCAGCATCTGGCGCATCCACTCGAGGATCACGACCAGCACCAGCGAGATGAGGAGCAGCACCATGATCCGGTAGAAAGACATGTCACCGGTCAGTCCGTTGATGATCATCTTCAGGATAAATGTATCGTTTGCCGCCATGCCGGACAGAAGGAGAATATTCAGGATCATGATCCGGAGGATCAGGGGCCGGTCGTATTTACCGGCGTACTTGAGAAGATACGTAACGTTGCCGATCATCTGCCGGATCGTGATTCTCTCTTCCTTCAGCTTATCTTTTCGTCTCGATGCCGTGTTACTCATAGAACGCCTCCGCTCCCCGGAGAAGTTCCTCCGGCAGACTCTCCTGATAGTTCTCCGCCTGAAGCATAAACATCTCGTAGTAATGCCCCCGCTTCTCCATCAGTTCCTCGTGCGAGCCGTGCTCGACGACACAGCCGTCCTTCATCATATAGATCTGATCCGCCATCCTCGCCGACGACAGCCGGTGCGAGATGAACACCACGCCGCGTCCCTTCGACAAACGCATCATGTTGTTGTACATGTTATATTCGGCCAGCGGGTCGAGCGCCGAGGACGGCTCGTCGAGGATGACCATATCCGGCTGCTGGGCGAATACCCTCGCGATGGCGATCTTCTGCGCCTGCCCGCCCGACGGGATAAAACCCTCCTCATCAAATTCCCGGCTCACGATGGTGTCCAGTGCTTTTACCAGACCGGGATGCGACACATCGAACTGCGCATCCAGCAGCGCCTGTCGCGCCAAGTCGTAGTCCTCCTGCCCGGAAGGCCGGCGCATCAGGACATTCTCCACGAGGGGCAGCGCGAACACCTGCAGATCCTGGAACACCGTCCCGAAACGCTTGCGGTAAGCGTTGCCGTCGATCTCACCGATATCCGTGCCGTTCACGAGGATCCGGCCGGAAGTGACCGGATACAGCCCCATGAGGAGCTTGATGAGTGTGGTCTTCCCCGCGCCGTTATAGCCGACGATTGCGAGCTTCTCACCCTTCTTCCACAGGAAACTCACGTTCCGGAGCGTTTCACCCGACGCGCCCGGATAGGTGAACGAAACGTCCTGAAGTTCGATAGTGCGGATCTCACCGATATCGGGCTTAGCCGCCTGCCGCGGGCGCTCCGTCTCCAGAAACTCATAAAGATTTCGGAACAGGCGCGACTCGTTGTTCAGGAAGATCCGGTTCTCGACCGCGTGCTTCAGCTGGTCCGTCGAGAACGCCATCGCCGAGATCATGGCCACATAGCTCGAGACATCCGTGACGCCGCCGTTTTTCACGCGAAAAGCAACGTAGAAATACGCCGCGATCCCGGCGAGGATCGAGTAACTGCCCTTCATGAGGAAGGAGTAAAATGCCGATTTCATGCGGTAAGTAAGCGAGATCCGTCCCATCTCCTCGACCGCCTTCTCCTGCTTGTCGAGCATGATCGAATTGATGTCGAACAGCCGGATCTCGGAAGCATATTTCTTCTCATAATACACACGCTTGACATAGTCCGCAGTGCGTTTGTCGCGCGTGATGGCCTTCTCGCGGGCGTAATTGCACTTGCCGTTCTTCTTCCCGAAGTAAAGGCTCACCACCATCGGGATGACCATGAACACGAGAAGCACCGGGTCCACCGTCAGAACGATCACCAGCGACATGATCGTCGCCCCGACGTTGCCGATATACACGCCCGTCTGGATCGACAGATCGATCGCCGACTCCGCGCACCGGTCCAGTGCCCGCGCGTACTTGTCGTAGAACTCCGGCGACTCGTAATCCGAGAGCTCGATCGTGTCCGAGATGTCCATCACGCGGTGGAAAATGTGCCGGTACACCTCCGGCATCTTGATCTTCCTGTACGTTTCGTACCACCCGCAGATGAAATGCACGCACACATGCCCGAGGCATGCGACGATCAGAAACCAGAAAAGCCTGCTGTACGCGATGTTCCGCTCGATGCAGTTGAAGATGTACTTCGTCAGGTACACGAAGAAAAACACATAGAAGATCTGCTCGATCGAGTTCTTGAAGATCGTGAACGGCAGCAGCAGCCGATCCGCCTCCCAAACCTGCCGAAGCGCATACCGCAGCTGTCTCCACATGCTATCTTTCTTCTTCATCGAATTCATCGACCGGCACTCCCCCGTGAGAAATTTGTTTCCCATCTTACCACTCCTCCCACGTCAAAAGCACTGTTTTTATACTGTGAGGATACTTCTTTTTTCGTGCCCCTCCTGGGACCGCGCCGCCGATCACTCCTCTTTCCACCCCGCCTCGCCGCTCCAGTGCTTTTCCCGCCGCGGGAGCGGCTGAACACATTAAACTCCGGTTTCAAGCGTTTTAATACGTATCTCTGGGGCACTCCGAAGTCCCCAACACATTAAACTTCAGTCCCGACCGGTTTTAATGTGTAAAAACACGCCTCCGAGGTATATTGCATAGTGCTTTTTACACATTAAATGAGCGATTCGCAAGATTTAATGTGTCAGACCCCTTCCAAACACACCCAAAATACACATTAAATAGATCTTTCTGAGCGTTTAATGTGTCGGCCCCTCCCCGGTACACCTCGAGCCGCTCCAATCTCATTCACTTCTTTGAATACTCATGCAAAAGCACTGTTCCCCGTGCTTTTCGAGCAGCAATCGTCGTCGTAGACCTGCGCCCGCGCGCCCGGCATCAGCACCAGCGCCCGCGCCGCATCTCGAAGAATCCTTCAGTCCGGCACGGCCCGCGCCCCAACCAGCCGCCGCCAGCCCGGCTTCAGCCCTCGCCGCTGTTCTGCATGTCCACCACCGGCACCGGAAGCCGAATACTGCCCAGCCTGGCCGCATCCCACTTCGCATCCAGAAGCGACGAGAACTTCTTCTCGAAAGCCAGGCCTTCCCGCGCCTCCAGTGCAATCGCCGCGCCGCCCTCGCTCCCGAAGAGGAACGTGAAAATGGTCCGGTAGCGGCCCGCCGCCAGCTCCGGGAAATCATACTTAAGCACGACACTGCCCTCCTGCCCGGACTTCCCCGACAGGAAATGCTCTTTATACGAGGCCCCGATCGGCCGCCCGTCCGGCGTCTTCAGATCCAGACGGAACGAGACTCCATCACTGTCCTCGAGGAACTTATAATCCAGCCGGATCCGGATCGGCTCATCATCATAGAAAACCGTATTCTCTTTCCCCTCGAAAGACGCCCGGAGCAGCTGCACCGCATGCCGCCTGGGCACCCGCCGCACGACCGACTCCGTATAATCGATAGACGTCGCCGTATTCGCCTCATTCTCCAGATAATGGCTGATCGCATCCGCCGTCGCCCCGTCATAGGTGATATGCCCATGATCCATCACGATACAGCGATTGCAGAGCTCCGACACCGTCGGCAGCATATGGCTCACGTACAGGACCGTCCGATGATCCTGCCGCGCCAGCTCCTTCATCCGATCGATGCATTTCTTGTGGAAGGCCACATCGCCCACCGCCAGGACCTCGTCCATGATCATGATCTCCGCATCCAGAAACGCCGCCACCGAGAACGCCAGCTTCACATACATACCCGACGAATACCGCTTCACCGGCGTATCGATAAACTGCCCGCACTCCGAAAACTCGATAATACTGTCGATCTTCGACGCGATCTCCTTACGGCTCATACCCAGGATCGCCCCGTTCAGGTAAATATTCTCCCGCCCGGTCAGCTCCCCATGGAAGCCCGTCCCGACCTCCAGCATCGACGCGATCCGCCCATTATACGAGATCGTCCCCGTCGTCGGCGACGTGATCCGGCACAGAAGCTTCAGAAGCGTCGACTTCCCCGCGCCATTCCGCCCGATGATCCCGAGCGTCTCGCCCTTACCGATCTCCAGATCGATATCCTTCAGCGCCCAGAAAGCATCACCGATCTTCAGCGTCTGATTCATCTGGCTCTGCCCGATTTTCTTCGTCGGGTCCTCCTTATGCCGCATCCGCGCCCCCAGCCGCTGCAGATCCTCGCGCAGCGTCGTACTGCCGATCATGCCTAACCGGTACTGCTTAGAAACATTTTCGAATGTAATGATCGGTTCGTCCACAGTCTCCACCTCAGATCGTATCCATTACGGACCTTTCCACCTTCTGAAAAAGCACTAGCCCGAGGGTGAGTGCGAGTAGTGTCACGGCCCAGCTCAGCCCATAGTACCCGATGTCAAAATATCCCGTTCCGAAGAACGCATACCGGAACACCACGATGACCATCGTCACCGGATTCAGCATATAAAGCGGATAGTACGACTCCGGAATCATGGAAAGACCATACGCCACCGGCGTCCCGTAGAGCCACAGCTGCATCCCGAAATCCATCAGATGGATCAGGTCCCGGTACTTGGTCGTCACCGACGCCACGATCAGCCCGAAAGCCATCCCCATCAGGATCAGCTGAAGCAGAAGAAGCGGCAGCAGGATCAGATACCCGCTCACATGGAACCCGTACCCGCCGGTCAGCGCGAAATACAGATAAAAACCGATAAACATCAGGAACCGGATCGCGAATGGGATCAGGTTCGAGACCGCACTCGAGATCGGCATGATCAGCCTCGGGAAATACACTTTTCCGAAGATCCTCGTATTAGAAAGGAACGTATTCGCCGTCTTCGTCACGGTCTGCGAGAAAAGCGACCAGCAGATCGTTCCGGCCAGATAGAACAGGAAACCCGGGATCACGATGTCCGCCGCAGCCGCCATCGTATCCGACTTCGTAAGTTTCGCAAGGTTGCCGAAGATCACATTGAAAACAAGCGTTGTCATCAGCGGCTGGATGATCGCCCACAGCGGGCCGAGGATCGTCTGCTTATACGTCACGACGAAATCACGCTTCACGAACAGCAGGATCAGATCCCGGTATCTGAACAGATCCCGGAAACTCAACCTTGTGCCTGATTTCGGCGTGATAACCGTCTCGTACTTCATAAACGTCCCTCTTCTACGATGACATACCCTAACTAAATATTCTATTGATTTCACCTCGTCTCTGTCAACTCCGCCCGCGGCGACCGGCCCGCCCGGCCCTCGGTCCATCTGCCATTACTAGCATTTCCCTGCCCCTTCCTCCCGCGGCGCCCCAAATGAAAAAAGAATGCAATTTATGGATGGGATTTTGATAGAATGTTCCCGCGCATTGTAGTAATATAGCAATTCGGAAAAAGAGTAACGTATGAAGAAGGCCGTGGCATGAATACTAACCGCATCACGAAAATCGACGAAAATACACCGCTTCTGCTCCTGGCAGGACCGATGTTCTTCGAGCTTCTCCTCAACACGATGCTCAACAACGTGGACACGCTCATGTTGAGCCATTACGACGAATTCGCAGTCGGCGCAGTCGGCAACGCCAACATCATACTGTTCATGATGAACATTTTCTTCAATGTCATCGCCACCTCGACAACGGTCGTCGTCTCCCAGTATCTCGGTGCCAAACGCTTCGACAAGATGAACATGATCTACACACTCTCCATCTTCGTCAACTTCATCGTCGGCGCCATCTTAAGCGCGGCATTCTGCCTGATGAATCCACTGATCATGACATTCCTTAATGTCTCCCCCGAGATGCGCCACTACTCCATGATGTACCTGTACATCGTCGGCGGCGGAGGATTCGTCACCGCCGTATTCAATGTCCTTCTCCAGATCGTCCGCTGTAACGGCCACACCAAGATCGGCATGCGCGTCACCGCCGCCATCAACGTCATCAACATCATCGGCAACTTCATGTTCCTCTACGGACCTCTCAAATATCTGGAAATGGGCGTGGAAGGCGTCGCCATCTCGACCGTCGCGTCCCGCTTCATCGCCGTGATCGTGCTTCTCGTTTTCTTCTACAAGACCCGCATCGGCCGCATCTCCATCCTCTACCTGCGCCCCTTCCCGAAGAAGCTGCTCATGAAGATGGTCAAGATCGGTCTTCCCACCGCCGGCGAAAACCTCACCTACAACCTCTACCAGACGACCCTTCTTTCCTTCGTCAACGGCATGGGCAACGACGCCGTCAATGCACGCACCTACTGTAACACCCTCATCTCTTTTGCCATGATCTTCTCGAACGCCTCCGCCATGGCGACACAGATCATCACGGGCCACCTGGTCGGTGCCGGCAAATCCGACGAAGCCTATAAGCGCGTGTTTAAGACGCTCCGCACATCGATGCCGATCACGATAGCCATGGCCTCGATCAACGCCCTCTTATGCCGCTACACCCTGCAATTCTTCACAAGCAATCAGAACATCATCGCCCTCGGCCAGATGATCATGATCGTGGACATCTTCGTCGAGATGGGCCGCTGCCTGAACATGACATTCGTCTGCAGCCTGAAGGCCGCCGGCGCCTACATCTTCCCGCTCATCATGGGCATCCTCTGCAACTGGGGCCTGGGCCTCACCACCGGCTACTTCGTCGGCGTGGCCCTCGGCGTCGGCGTTGCCGGCATCTTCATGGGCACCGCCACCGACGAATGCATCCGCGGCCTGATCGTCATGTTCTACTGGTATAAGAAGAAATGGGTCGGCAAATCCGTTGTCGACAAGAAAGACGTCCTCAACCTCGACGAGCCCGACGCGAAAACCACGACTTCCGCATCGTAAGCACCCTCCGCAGATTTCTCGCCGGACGCCTCCTCCGATTCCGCGCCAGAAGCACTCTCTCACTCCGCTTCATAAGCATCTGCTTTCCTCCGATTCCGCGCCAAAAGCACTGTCTCCGCCACTTCCGCGAACGATTCTTATACATTCGTGTCCTTTTGTTTCTTTTCCTCTCCCCCTCCCCTCCTTACAATGGAAAGTAAGGTGTGTCATGCATCTTTCAGTACTTTTCAAGGAGGAAAAAGAGATGAAATCAAGAAGAACATTTTTACTATCCGTGCTGAGCGTGATTGCCATCGTGTTCAGCTTCACCATCGCCTGTCTGCCGGCACCGGCGGTGAATGCAGCTGCGGCGGCAAGCATACAAGCCGGGTACGGGATCACGCCCTATCCCGTACCGACGCCTACACGTCCGCCACAACCCACGCCACCGGCGAACAAGACGCCCACTCCCACTCCCACGATTCCGATGCTGCCGGCTCCGACACCCAAGCCGATCGCATTTAAGGGCGTCGGCATCAGCCAGAGCTCTTTCCCACAGGGCAGCAACGCCACGGTCTACGGACGCGTGGAAAATGTACAGTCCACCGTCAAGCTCAAGGTCTATCTGAAGAGGTATTACAACAGCTACGCCGCGTCCACGATCGCGTCGTACTCGGATACACTCGGAGCAAACAGTTCCAATATCGTTTACCTTCAGAACTCCTCGATCTTCAAGTATTCACTGAACCTGAAGTCCAGACCCGCCGGGCATTACCAGCTCGTGATCGAAGCCACGTCAAACGGCAAGACGATCTCCACGAGTTTCGGCTTCTACATCACGTGAAAACAACGAGTCCTTGGGCTTAGCTAGGGTATGCCGGGCACTTTACGTGTGGAATCTCCATTTTGGAGAATCCACACGTAATCAGGCAAATCACACTTGAAAGAGAACTATTTTCATCTTCCGAATTCCCCAAAGAAAAATCCAATCCGCACAATATGGTGAAATCAGGCACTTTCAGACTATGAAATGAGAAGAATATGTGTTGGTTAATTGAAAGTCATTTCTAATATTTTTAACAGCGCGGCTATTCCGAAGAAAATCATAGAAAGTTTGAAATACTTCTTTGTCGGTTCTTTTCTAGTTGCAGGATCGCCGTATAGCCAGAAAAAATTGGCTATGCCCAAAAGGATGATTCCGGGAATCAAAGCCAAGGATATTAGAATTCTCATTTCTTTAACTCCATCTGCTTCAATCTGTATTCAAATACATCTCGCTGTACCTCTTCCATTGTATCGTACTTTCTCTTGCTAATCTGTTCTTTTCAAGAGTTTTCTCGAAAAGCGTGAAACCTCTTGAATACTTTCATCGCGCGCTTCAAGAGTTTTCTCGAAAAGCGCGAAACCTCTTGAACATTTTCATCGCAAGCTTCAAGAGTTTTTCTCGAAAAGCGCGAAACCTCTTGAATAATTTCATCGCAAGCTTCAAGAGTTCTTCCCGAAAAGCGCGAAACCTCTTGAATATTTCCATCGCAAGCTTCAAGAGTTCTTCCCGAAAAGCGCGGAACCTCTTGAATATTTTCATCGCGAGCTTCAAGAGTTTTCTCGAAAAGAGCCAAACCTCTTGAATCCTTTGTTATCAGCATAAAAGTACTCCCATTCACTGTACACCGCTGTACAGAAAATGGGAGTAACTTCTTCAAATCTGGCGGAAACGTAGGCTTCCAGATCCTCACCACAGCACAGTAAGCTTCCGCGCCGGCGTCTTCTTGACCGTCTCACCGATCATGTTATAAAGAAGCAGCACGGTGTTATCATTCTTGCCATCCAGCCCAGTATTCTTCCCCAACAGGATCTTCCCGAGGAACACCCCGCACGGATTATAGTAGTTATCATCATCCGGGCCCACACCCCAGTCGAACCGCAGCTGATCCGGCCCCGCGCCGACCTTCTTCCACTTCCAGCCGTAGCCCATATTCAGCGCAAACCCATAGAGCGCCCCCAGTTCCACGGCGACCGTCATCTTGTCCCCGTTATATCCGCTTGGGATCTCCCCTTTCCGCAGGATCTCATCCACCACGCGGTTGATCTGTGAAGCCAGCTCACGGCCATCCGAAGTCGCCGGAATCTTAAACTCCGCAATGGCGCCCTGCGCCGCCTCCAGAAGCTGTTTCTGCGTCTCGTCATCGACAAGATCCACATACGGGAAATACGCTTCCGCCTCTTCAAAATGCTTTGGATACTCACTCATTTTCACTACCTCCTTAAATATTTCGATCAATAAACGATCTGATCTACGCCTCATCGGCGCCCTTACTCGCGCCTGATTCACGCCTCATCGGCGCCCTTACTCGCGCCTGATCCACGCCTCATCGGCGCCCTCACCAGCGCCCCAACCGGCGCCCCTCACTTACTCCCGATCCACTTCAGCTTCGGATAATTCTGCATACACAGGATCCCCGTCCCGATCGCGAAACGCGCGGCACTGTTGATATCATACGACGTCTCGAAACACATCGCGCTATAGAACGCCCCGACCACGAGAGACCTCGTAAACTCCTCCCACGAATCGAAATTCCGCCTGCACTCGTCCGTAAAGAACAAAGTCGTCTCCACGAACTCCGTATTACTAAGCAGATCCACCGCAAAGGCCAGCCGCGCCAGCGCCAGCACCGCGCAGAAATCCCACGCCAGGATCCCCGCCTTCGGAAGGAACCCCTTCAGGTACCGGATCACCAGCTGGTCCGCATCGAAGCGCGTCCGCCCCGCGATCGACATCTTCTCCACCGGGATCTCGACCTCCTCGTCCAGCGCCATCATCACCTCGGCGAGATGCTGCCCGTTCCGGTTCTTCCCGAACCACTCACGGAGGCTTCCGATATCCGTGACCCCGAACTTCGACGAAAGAAGCGCCTTCACCTTCTCCTTATCCTCTTCCCCGCACTTGAAGAAAGGCTGGTCCAGCGGGACCTTCACGCCCAATCCCGACGGAATGAAAGACGACTCCACCAGAGCGATGTACTGGAAGGCTTCCGTCTCGTCCAGATCCCTCGGATCCTCCTCTTTTTCAAAAGCACTTTTCGCGTCGGGGAACAGTTTTCCGAACGAGTTCTGCACACCCTCCATGTCCTTATTGACATACTTCATCGCGCTGTCGATCAGTTCCTGAAGCCCCTCATAGTCCGGATCCAGCGCCAGCGTATGCCGATAGCACTCCACCGCTTTCAGCTCACTGTCCGTATTATCATAGATATAGCCCAGCATATAGAAAAGCTTCGCCGTATCCTTATCCTCCGTACAGCGTTTCGCCAGCGTGCCGATCTCCATTCTTGCTTCCGAGAACCGCTTCATGTTATTAAGCGCACTGATCTTCCGGAACCACAGTTTGTTGCTGCGCTCCTCCAGCGGGATCTCCGCAATCTTCTCCAGGATCTTCTCATACTGATCCTCTTCATGCCACTTATCCAAAAGCTCATAAACCGGATCATTGTCAGAAATCATCGCCATCTTCTCTACCTCACTTTCCTACCCATGCTTTCACTACCACATTACGATCGAATCGGTTCCGTCTTTTATGCCTTCGCTTCCTCTGCTTCTCCACCTCTGCTCCTTCGCAGGAAAGAAACCAGCATCAGAATATAGCAGATCGTCTTCGGGAGCATCAGCATCCCGAGTATCGGAAGAAGCGGCGCGAAGACCGCCACCGGAATATAGAACAGGAACGACAGCGCCGTATAGATCCAGAACCTTAGAAGATATCTGTCTTCTTTTCGAGCCCCGTAATAGAGATACACGATGAGTGCACCGATCACGATAAAAGGCACGTTACGGATGATCCCCCACAGCACCGTTCCCTCACCCGAGAACCAGTTGTTCCCGGGCAGCAGGCAGAGTGCCACGCGCACCGCCGCAAGAAGCAGAATCGTCCCTCCGAACGCCTTCACGTTCCCGGCACTTCCCGCGCGAACCGGATCACCGCTCCCGGCCTCTTCCGAACGCACGGGAACGCCAATTCGCGCCTCTTTCCGATACACCGTTTTATACAGATAGAAAACGAAAATGTAGAAGACCGTCATCGTGATGGACGTCACCAGTTTCCCGAACCCGAGATACCAGGTCATATCCCTACTGGAAAAATAATTCAGCACGCGCGGTACGAGGTGAAAAGCATCACCCGCTCCGAGCACCAGTGCCGCCGTCCCCATCAGGACATCCGCCTTGTTTCTGCGCCGCAGGAGGATCACGATACCCGTAAGTATCGCGAAGACCAGATACAGAATATCGAATGTGGATTCCCCGTACTTCATACCACGACCCTCACGAAGCCCACTTCCTCGAGCTGCTTCACATACACGCACAGTCTCTCGTAGAGCGGCTCCGCCTCGTCACCGAACTTTCCCGAGACAAGCTGTCCGATCTCGTAGACATTTCTTCGACCATCAACACAGGAGAAGATAAAACTTCCCATGCCCTCAAGCTTAATGTGGGAGACAGCGGGCTGCTTGAAGAACCGCTGCGCGATCCTGTTCGTGAAGCCCTTATTCTCCATATCCACCGTCACCACGCCGTCCTCCGACATGGAGTAAGCAACGCCCGGCATTTTCTCGTATACACGATCCAGGAAGTTTTCCTTCTTCGGCATGCAGCACCTACCTCATCCGCTAATTATTTATCCTCTTCCGAAGACGCAGACGCCTTCGCCCCTGCGCCTTCCTTCACCGCTGCCTTCTCGGGCTTCTTCCCCGACATGAGAAGTACGACCGCAGCAAGCGCGATCAGCACAATCAGCGACGTGATATTTCCGGTAGGAATATGGGCGCTGATATTAATTTTCTCCGCCACATTCGTCACCGTCAGGATCGCAAGGATCACACCCAGGATACCTTCACCGGCGATCAGGCCGGAACAGAAGAGGATGCCCTTACCGGACTCATCCTTCTGCTTGCCGTTTCTCTTATCCACGACCCACTTCACCAGGCCGCCGAGCATGATCGGCGCCGACAGTTCCAGCGGCAGATACAGACCGATCGCAACCGGCAGCGCAGAGATACCGAGAAGCTCGATAACGATCGCGATAAAGACACCGATGAAGATCAGGGCCCACGGGAGGTTCCCGTCCATGACGCCCTCGATGATCATTTTCATCATCGTGGCCTGCGGTGCGGCAAGCTTATCCGTACCGAAGCCGAAGGCGGAATCCAGAAGGATCATAACACCGCCGATAGCCAGCGCCGCCGCGACCGTACCCATGATCTCACCGATCTGCTGTTTCTTCGGCGTCGCACCGAGGATATAACCGGTCTTTAAGTCCTGCGAAGTATCACCGGCCATACATGCCGCGATACAGATGATCGAACCGATCGCGATGGCACCGTGCATACCATGCACACCCACATCGCCCGTCAGTTTCAGACAGAATGTCGCGATCAGAACCGTCGCGATCGTCATACCGGAGACCGGGTTATTCGAGCTTCCGACAAGACCGACCATTCTCGAGCTGACCGCACTGAAGAAGAATCCGAAGAACACGACCAGGAGCGCACCGAAGATCGTCACCGGGATCACCGGGAGCACCCAGATCAGCACGATCAAGACCGCGATCGACACAAGCACGAAACGCATATCCAGATCCTGGCTCGTACGATCCACAGAACCCTTACCTTTCCCACTCTTCGACATACCCTTCATGGAACCTGTGAAGGCCTTCACGATCGTCGGGAAAGTCTTGATCAGGCTGATAATACCGGCCGCGGCTACCGCACCGGCACCGATGTATTTGATATAGCTTGCCCAGATGGCGGAGGCCCCGCCCTCGGCATAGAGCTGCGCAACCGACACGCTCGCCGGATACATAACGATATCCGTACCGAATGTCACGATCGCCGGGATCAGGACGAACCATCCCAGGATACCGCCCGCGAACATATACGCGGAGATCTTCGGTCCACATATATAACCGACCGAGATCAAGGCAGGATAGATCTCCGACGAGAACTCCGTCTTCAGAGAAGAGATCTTAAACGTGACCACCGACTTCACGGCGCAGAGCCCGTCGGCCACGAACTTGACGATAGCACCCAGCGCCATACCGATGAAAACAGACTTGGCAGAAGATCCGCCCTCCTCACCGGCCAGCAGCACTTCCGCACAGGCCGTGCCCTCCGGATACGGCAGCACACCATGCTCCTTCACGATCAGGGCACTACGGAGCGGCACCATGAAGAACACACCCAGAAGTCCACCTACCAGAGCGATTACCGTGATCGAGATCAGCGAAGGCTTGTCCATGACGCCTTCCTTCGCCCATATAAATAGCGCCGGCATCGTGAAGATCGCGCCCGCCGCCAGGGATTCGCCGGCGGAGCCGATGGTCTGCACCATGTTGCTCTCGAGGATCGAGTCCTTGCGCATGATGATCCTTATGATTGTCATCGAGATAACGGCCGCCGGAATCGACGCCGAAACGGTAAGGCCGACCTTCAGTCCGAGATACGCATTGGCCGCGCCGAAAACAACGGCAAGCACAATACCCAGGATGATCGACGTCGGCGTCATCTCGGTCGTGACCTTATCGGCAGGTATATACGGTTTAAATGGTTTTTCCATGAAACGAATCCCCCCACTCCATAATATATTGATTGTATCACAGAACCGCGATTCGCACATCTTTCCCCACCGCCACTCGCTCCGCCCGGCGTGCCACAACTGAATCTTCTCCGCACGGCATCCACTCGCGACGAGTCCGTTCCCCCGCCTGCGGGCGCGGTGCAGCAGCGCAGGCCGCCGAGAATCTTCCATAATCTCACCGTATTACTGTAAGAGTTTCTCCATTGCCGTCCTCCCGATCCTCATGTTACGCTAGAAGTAACAAGTATCAGAAGACTTTTAGGAGGGATAGGAAAGAGGATCCGAAAGAGGGGAGGATCGTGTCATGGCTTACGTAGATAGTGTATCTGTTCCGAGAAGGAAACGCATGAAGAAAATGTCATCCGGAGATCTTCTCTTCGCAATATGCGCATGGACATTCCTGATCCTTTTCTGCATCATCACCCTTTACCCGTTCTTCCGCTTGATCGCTCTCTCCTTCAGCGGATCGATCGACGCATATACAAGTGACGGCCCATATCTCATCCCCCGGCACCCGACACTTGAGAACTACGTACAAGTGCTTTTTAAGAGGGAATCGATTCGAAACGGTGCGATCACGACCGTCGCCAGAACCGCAATCGGAACCATCACGGCCCTTTCTGCCAATGCATTTCTCGCCTATATCCTGAGCCGCAGGAAATTCCTGTTCCGGTCCCAGCTTTCGCTGTTCTGGGTCTTCACGCTCTATGTCTCCGGCGGCATCGTCCCCATCGCCATCCTCATGAAGCACCTGCACCTTCTCGGGAGTTTCTGGGTATACATCCTCCCGGGCATGGTATCCGCGTACCACGTCATGGTCATGAAGGCGTACATGGAGAAGATCCCCGACTCGCTGGAAGAGTCCGCCCAGCTCGACGGAGCCGGGCACCTGAAGATCTTCTTCCACATCGTAAGCCCATTATGCAAGCCACTCTATGCTGCCATCGCTCTCTTCATCGCCACCTACCATTGGCACGCCTGGTTCGACGCGATGCTCTTTAACCGTCTGGATGTGAAGAACACGACTTTGCAGTACGAACTGATGAAGTATTCCACCCAGACCGTCGCCATCGCCACCGAAAGGATCCACGGAGGCTCGCTCGATCAGAACACGCCTACGCCTTCCACGATGTCGGCCGCCCTCGCCATTGTGTCCATGGTCCCGATTCTGATCCTTTACCCGTTCCTCCAGAAATACTTCGAAACCGGCCTTAGGATCCGCGGTCTCAAGAAGTGACCGCGTCATATTATTCCGTGTAAAAAGCACTGGCCGGTAAGCGCCGTTCCCTCCTTCGAGAGAAGCACTTGCCGGCCGGCATCGTTTTATTCCACACAAGAAGCAACCTCAATAACAATCCGGCGCTTCCACGCTGTCGTACCATTTAAACTCGCAATAGTGCACGTCTTCCATCTGCTCGATCGTAAAGCCCGGAAACTGCTTCTGAAAAATCGGCAGATACTCTTCCATCTCCTGCCCCCAAAGCATCCTTGCCGAAGCTACATAACCGCCCCCTTCAACGGGCGCGCTGTCTACAAGAATATAGTCGATCATCGGTCCTGTCTTACGGTAGGAGCAGAGCGCCGGGGCGAAATCCCCAGCATCCCATGTCGTCTCCTTAATGATCTTATTGTAGAATGCTTTCCACTCTTCTTCGGTATGAATACCAATCGTCGTCGCCGGCATCCGTAAAACATGCTGTTCTCTCCAACAGGACATCTTCATTTCCTCCTATTCTCCTTCGAAACGATCTCTGCATCTAAGCAAACGATCCCCCACTAAAACCTAAAATCATTCTACTGCCCTTTCGCTACATCGTCTACAAACCTTTGGGCGCTTCTCTTTTTCGTGCGATGTAAGAAGAATTGTTATATATTCCCGAAAAAAATCTATAGCCTGCTTCCAGTGAAAAAAATACAATGAAGAAAAATAATAACAAAGGAGTAATTGGCATGGGGTTACAAAATGAAAAAACAAGAATAAGGACGAATCGTCAGAAAGCAATTGCTGCTCTTCTGTTGATTATTGCAATGTTATTCGGAATGGTTACATCGGCACCACAAAAAGTATCAGCAGGCAACAGTCAACACATCGGAGAGTATAAGATTACAATCAATTACAACGGAGTATCCCCTAACAAGGAGGAGAAATGGATTCCGGCAGGAGTAAGATACGCATTGCCGAAAGCTCCTTCCCGAGTTGGGTACTTTTTTAACGGTTGGCAGAGTAACGGCACTTTGTATAGTGCCGGATATACTTTCTACGTTTCATCTTCTAGAACTTTTACAGCTTCTTGGAGGGCATGCAACCACGCTGGTCATACGAGCAAAACAACCGTTGCCCAAGCATCCTGCAACCATACCGGATCAGTATATTGCAGATGTAGCGCGTGCGGAAAGACTTGGTATGAAACTACACCTAAAACACAACATAGCCTTTATGTAAAAGTTCAAAACGGATACTCTTACTTAAGCTGTGCAATATGTGATAAGAAATTCAGTTTTGATGAGTCCAAGAAAAACCTAAACGATTTCTCTCGACTGCTTTACAAGAAAGACTTCAATAGTTTAGACGGCAAACTAAGCAAAAAAGATACACAAAAGTATATCGCTGCATATAAATGGCTGAGCTATGCATTAGACATCAGCAATTCAAGTGCGCAAACTGTTCTGAATAACTACAAAGGAGATATGCAGATAACGATAAATAACGCCGACAAGCTCATCAATTTCATGTCAAATTGCAACACATTGGCAAAGGATTATGGATTTAGTTATGCAGAAACAATAAGTAATATTTTGGGCAAAGCATCTCTATGTACCGCTTTACTAAACCCTTCCTCGACAACAGTAGACAAATTAATATCTGTGGTTTCCTATATTAACGCTCCGACAGGTCTCATGCTTCAGACCTATAAAGATATTGCCCAAGGCATGGTCAACATGGTGATAGCAGATTCCTGGGCTGAAAAGGCAACAGAGTTTGATTGTTACTGTTGCAATTATGGAATTACTTTTTCAGCACCGGATCTAAACAAAGTAGGATCTGAACCATCACAAACACCGACTTACGCACAGCTATTTACAAAAGACAAAAATGGAAAAACAAACCTTGATAGATTCGTTGCCTATTTGTTAGCCGATTCAAGTAAAGATTTCAAGTATCTGTGTCAGAATAAAAACTCACATCTTGTCGACTATACTTATGTAGTACGTTGGCTTGTAAAACCTGCTCTTGATGAGAAATTTAGCGGAGTAACCAACTTTGAATCTATTGAGGACTTGCTGAAAGCTGCAACATGATTTGTATTCGAAACATTATTAAGGGCCGATCCTCCTTGAGGATCGGCCCTTTTCCATCAGAGAACCGGCGATATTCTCTATACCTTTACATCGCCAATCTCCACCTAGAATTGCTTTATTTTCCCCGCGTCAGATCTCACCATGTAATCCCCACATCCGCAAGCGACGTCTCCATCCAGACCATGCCATTATCAAGGCTCTCCAGGAAGATCTCGTGATTGTCCCAGAACCTGCCGACGATCTCCTCTTTCGAATAGTACACCGCGTTGTTCGCCTCGCACATCGCCTTGATCTCCGATTCCTCCATCGTCTCCCAGGCCTCGATCACGTCGAAACTGTCCTCCGTCATAATCTCCAGAGTAACCGTCGCATATTCCATAAGCGACTCCTTCGATGCGAAGATCTTCTCATACTCCTCCGGAGCGGCATCGAAGGTAATGGTGTACTCGAACGTCACTTCCTTATGCGCACCTTGCTCATACGAATAATTGAGATTCGTATCCGCTTTCGAATGATGGAAGTCGATAGTAAGATTGCACATCTCGACATTCATGATACCTCGATCATTATCGATCTCTACATGCTGGTAGTACATACTTCCGGCATCTTCATGATTCGCACTGTACTGCACGTAATCAGACTGCGACAGCATCGTCGCAGAGTTCTGCCCTCTGCATGTATGCTGCCCGTTGCCGAAATCGCCATGCATAAACTTTCCGACCACATCATAGTAGTACTCCGTCCAAGTCATACCGCAGTCACTGCAGATACCCTCTTCGAACACATGCTCATTGTCCACAACGAACTCTTTACTGGTCGTCTGTTCCGGATCGACCGATCTGTATTCTTCACCGAAATCCACGCCCAGATCCTCGATTCCGTATCCTGCCTCGGCAAAAGCACTTTCGCCGAGTGTGATGATCCTGGAATAGAAGATCGGCAAGTCTTTCTGTATCGCCTCTTTAAACTCCGCAACAGCCGAATCATCGTAGATTTCGAAAGAAGCCGCAGCATCGTCGAGTGATACAGAAGCCGGATCTTTGATGATCTGATCGATCAGCTCTTCCATTCCTCCCAGATCCGTTTCCGCTCTTCCGTAGTAACGCGTATCGCCATAATCCAGATTAAAAGTAATGCTCAGTGCCTCAGTATCCTTCGGAATCTGGATCTGAATCGAATCATAGTCCATCGAGTCATAGGCGAAGAGGATACTTCCTTCTCCCCAGAAAGCAAGGCCCTCACCTCTGATTCCATCGCAATAGACACCTTCATTTCTCTCGACGTTCGGATCAAGCGAAGCGAAGTACGCATCCAGTTCCTGAATGACTTCCTGATTCAGATGCGCCTCTTTCTTCTGCTTCCTGGTTTCTTTTTCCTCTGCATCCGAGTCCTCATCGTCCTCCGCATCCGAATCCTCGTCTTCATCTACAGCATCCTCGGCCTGAGACTTCGACTTCTTCGTTTCCTTCTCCTCTTCGCTCTTCGAGCAGGCGGTAAGCGAAACGGACGCCACCATGACACCACTTAAAATCAACGCGACAACTTTCTTCATTTTCCTTCCTCCATCTTCATGTAATGAATTTCCCCAATACACACATTGTAAGACGAAATATGTCGAAAGAAAACCGCGCCGTCCAGACCCAGGCCCCGCCTATGTCCGACAGACCCAAACCAATAGCCCACCTATTTCTTCCCGCCATGCCACTACCGGCCGAATCCGGCAGATGAGGAAAAAGGTGACAGTTTTCTACCTCTCATGA
>JAEEGL012690483.1_pt1 | contig 27649 bp, 21 predicted proteins | sample 9134231 | NCBI WGS metagenome assembly JAEEGL01 (sample SAMN16246548, study PRJNA631951) | gut metagenome | biome: gut microbiome; feature: rumen; material: fiber-attached | host: Bos | place: Iran: Karaj | collected 2018-10
CCGGCGAGGTTTTCTATGAGGTGTTCATCCGCAGGAACTGCATCATTCGTCATCATGAGAAAAAGTTCCGTGTCAGACAGTTTGACACCCATATTCCGGGTAAGACCGTGATTGAATTCCTTCTTATCTATATGATGAAGTTCAATGAACGGATACCTTGCAAGCAGATCATAACCCGCAAAAAAATCATCCCAGTACTTCTGCACGGTATTGATGACTATCACGCGTTTGGGCTTTACTGTCTGCCGGTCCAGCATCAGAAAGAGACTCATCAGATATTCGGTTGGTTTGTAAACGGGAATGATCACATCGATCTTCATGACGGTTTTCCTGAAATTCTATAATTCAAAAAAGGATTCCGCAAGCGGAATCCTTTCTTAAGTGCTTACTGTTTCTTCATGTACTGTCCGGCGTCATTGATTATCTTCTGACTGTAGTTCTGAACGGCACTTGACGGTTCGTAGTCCTTCTCGTCGAAGAGGAACTCGTGAAGAAGCTTAACATTATCCGCAAGTGTCAGAGGAACGATACATGCTCCCTTGCTTCCTATCGTAGCTCCGGCTCTCATATTCTCATCAGGGAATCCGGCTTCATCCACGATCTGATACTTGGAAATGTTTCCGAGTATGCTGACGATCTCGCTAAGATCGAGGGATGTATATGTCTTCGGGAACACCGATTCGGCAATTGAGGCAAGTTTTCCGGGATTGGCCTTGGCTTTCTCCAGGATAGCCTTTATAACGGCACGCTGTCTTTCCGCTCTCTGGAAATCATCACCGACATATCTGATCCTGCAGTATGCGGTTGCCTGAAGTCCGTTAAGAGTCTGAAGCCCTGAACTCTTGACCGGTATATAGTCAACACCTTCGTTAGCCGTAAAGTTAACGCCGTCTGAGCTCTTACCAACCATACTGATCTGATAGTTGTTAAGGTGCTTGATCTCGCTGTCAAGGACATTTATCTCAATGCCTCCCAAAGCATCTATGACATCGATAAGTCCGTCAAATCCGATGGTTACAAAGTCCGTAATATCCAGGTCAAAGTTCATGTTGAGCATATTGATGGCCTGCTTTGGGCCACCCTTTGCGTATGCTGAATTACACTTATTGTATTCATCGTTACTTAAATTAAGATATGTGTCTCTGAAGATGGAAACTAGTTTGACGTCTCCTGTCTCAAGATTTATCGAAGCTACCATTAAGGTGTCCGATCTGGTGTTCTTTGTAAGGGCACCTTCTCTGGAGTCAACGCCGAAGAGGGCAATGTTTCTGTATCCGCTGATGTTTCCGGCACTGCTGTCGCCCGATCCTGACGCTCCTGATGAAGATTTAAGCTTTTCTTTAACCTCTTCGTTAATGATGATATCTTCTACCGGCAGATCCATCTTACCCGATTTGGTAGCCGTAAGCACGAAGTAAAGAGCAACTCCGAGACCTGCAAGCACCAGAAGTTCCACAATGATAAGGATTATCTTGCCTGCTCCGCCCTTTTTCCTGGGTCCGCCGGGATTGCGGACAGGTCTTTGCTGTTTGGGTACTCTTCTTTGCGGAGCACTCCTGTGGGCGTGTTGCTCAGGCGAAGGCCTTCCCTGGGGATGAGCACTTCTGCGTGGCTGTGAACCATGTATGTTTCCTCCCGAAGGTCTGCTTCCGGGATGTCTTTCGTTTGCTGACATTTTCTTACTCCTCGTAATAAAGCATAAATACTATATTATGGGCCCAAATACACATCATAACCCATAATGTAGTATTTTCTCACAGTTTATCCCATTCGTCAAGTTACGCAGGTCTTTACGGTCATCCGGTCCGGATCAGCCCTTACGTTTAATAAATTTACTTTCAAATGATCAGGAAAAAATGCTATACTAATATATACCTATAAACATTATGCTAAGGGGGACAATACCAAATGCAGGATTACAAAAAGATCGATCACGCAAAGAATAAGGATGTGGTATTAAGGTACATTCCGGGACACTTTATCACGCCCAATTCGCATGTTAATTACTACATGGACCTTTCAGATATGAAAGCAAGACAGCGTGAGGCAAGAGCTACGGGTGAAGAACTTGCTGACCTGTACCTGGCTTCCGATGTCATTGATACGATCCTGTGCCTTAACGGAACCGATATAGTCGGTGCCTATATGGCTAACAAGCTCACTAAAGCCGGGATCATTTCCGCCAACCGTCATCAGACCATGTATATCACTCATCCGGAATACAATGTCGGCGGTCAGATGATGTTCCGAGAGAATACACAGCACATGATCAAGAATAAGAAGGTTCTGGTTCTTATCGATACCGCTACTACCGGTGATACGTTAAGAAGTGCGATCGGGACCATCAGATTCTACGGCGGTACTCCTGTCGGGATCTCTGCGATATTCTCGGTTGCCACACAGATAGAGGATATTCCGATCAGATCATTATATTCAACAAGGGATCTTCCCGATTATGCCAGCTACCGTCCCGACAGTTGTCCTTTGTGCCAGCAGGGTCTGGCTGTGGATGCCATCTGTAACGGATTCGGTTATTCATCACTCTCTTAAACCCGGGTTTTCAGGTTTATACTTTTCGACAGATATTCATACATAAAAAGGGTCGCAACTTTGAAGTGCGACCCTAAATTTTTATTTTCAAATGATCAATATACGTTATTTTTCACATACTGTTAATATGCGTTCTTGTTCACGAAACCTCGGAATACCGTCAACAGCATGATCTTTATATCAAACGAGAACGTCCAGTTCTCAATATAGAAAAGATCGTATTCTATCCTTTTTCTGATCGATGTGTCTCCCCTGTATCCGTTAACCTGAGCCCAGCCGGTAAGTCCCGGTCTTACCTGGTGCTTTACCATGTAGCGCGGTATTTCCTCTTTGAACTTTTCAACAAACTGGGGCCTTTCCGGTCTCGGTCCCACAAGAGACATTTCACCTATAAGTATGTTGAACAGCTGCGGAAGTTCGTCCAGCGACGTTCTCCTTAGGAATTTACCCACGCCAGTAACGCGGTTATCGTCCTTCTTGGTCCATTCCTTTTCCTCATCAGTTGTCTTCTGAACGACCATCGTCCTGAATTTATACATCATGAACGGTTTGTTGTTAAGACCGACTCTCTCCTGTCTGAAAAGTATGGGGCCTTCACTTGAAGCCTTCACACATATTGCACAGATGAGCATGATCGGTGAGCCGATTATGATGCCCAGTGTTGCACCGATAACATCAACTGTCCTTTTAAGGAATCTGTTTATGAAATTGTTAAGCGGAACGTATCTTATATTGATAACGGGCAATCCCTGTACGTCTTCCGTATAAGGATGTGAGGGAACGAGTGAATTATAGTCCGGGATAAACTTCGTATGTACACCTGACTTTTCACAGATATCAACTATATTCTCAAGTTTTTCGTAATCCTTAAGGGCCAGGGTGATGGCAATCTCATCAAGCTTGTTCTCGGGAAGGATGTATCTGATGTTGTCTATGCCTCCTACGACCTTGACTCCTTTATAGACAGTTCCCCGGGGAACCGTATCGTCAAGTATGCCTCTTATGACATAACCCCACTGCGGATTCTGATTGATCCTTGTTATATATTCCTCCGCCGCGCGTGAATACCCGATAAGAAGTACGTATTTAAGATTATAACCCTTACGTCGGAACAGCTTTAAGAGCCTTCTCACCAAAGACCTTACCAATGCGGTAAGAATGATGTTTATCACATAGAAAGAGCCGATCATCAGCCTTGAGATATGATATTGCTCTATCATGTACAGGAACATCATGAAGATGATGATTCCGAATGTATTGGCTTTAAGGATACCGAACAGTTCATATCTGAACATGGTCGCACGTTTCGGTGCATATGTTCCGAACATATAGTAAAGCACGATATACAGTGGAACCAGGAAATAGAGCGCACTGAAATACGTGTTCCTGTCAAGAACCCCTACCGCAACATCGGTATCAGCAAATCCGGTAGCAAACTTCAGGTACCAGGCTATCAGATACGACAGTACCACTACCAGCGCATCTACTACCAGATGAAGTCGATTGAATATCTTTTGATTATCTTTTATCATATGATCTTCCTTATTGGATTAACCAGTAATTCAATTTCAAGTCTGATGTATGTCAATATCCTCGAAGGACTGAATCTCACTCTTTTATCCTTGTGTTCTCCGGATACGCAAAGATTCAGCCCGTTTATAATGCCGTTAACGTACGCCTGACCAAGTCCCTTTTTAATATAGAAGAGTATCTTGACAAGAAAGCCGGCAAAAATGAACGGCAGATTAACAAGTACCTGAACCGCAGGCATATTCTTATATATAAGATAAACCGAATTCCTTGCGGAATGAAGAGCTTTAAATTCGTTGTATCTGCTGCCGGAAAATGCGGAACCTGCATGGAGGACCTCACTGTCGAAGCAGACATAATTGGAATAACCCATTATACGGGCCCTGTAACCTATGTCAACGTCCTCAAGGTAGGCAAAATGTGTCTCATCAAAAAGTCCTGTCTCCTTAAGTGTGGACATTCTGTACATTGCAGCTCCCGCACAGGCTGAAAACACCTTTTTCGTACCGTGTTCATAGTATGAAGCGCTCTTATCCCTGCCTGCGGAAAAAGCCCATCCAAGTATTGAATAATAATCGCCCGCGCTGTCAACATGAGCTCTGTCATTAAGCTTCAGCATCTTCGACTGAACGGAAAAAGCATTTTGGAAACGGTCCATCGTCTCCTCGAGATGCTTTATCGTATCATGCATTATGACGGTATCATTATTGAGCAGGTAAACAAATTCGGTATCACAAAGTTTTATCCCTTCATTGACCGCATGACAGAATCCGGTGTTCTTATCCAGTCTGACAATACGTGTTCTGGGATATTTTTCCTCTATTATATCAAGACTCCTGTCCGAAGAACCGTTGTCAACAACGATAACACTGACTCCAGCCGCCGAAGAAAAAACACTTCTCAGGCATTCATCAATGTATTTTTCCCCATTGTAATTGGGTATAACCACGGTTGTTCTGATTGTGTCACCGTTCATACTGAATCTGTTTCACTTTCCTTTGACCACCGTATCGGGATCATATATAAACCTGTATCCACGTTCCTTCATGATCCGGCAGAACTCCATACTGAGCTGTCTGTAATCTATTTCGGTCCCGGATACCTGACGTTCCAGAAGTTCATTGAACACCGAAGCAGCTTCTTTTCCCGGTATCATTCCAAGAACAGAAATATACGGCACCTCCATGCTGCAGGATGCCCTGTGAAGATAACCTCCGGAATCATGCGAATCAAGGCCAAGGAACATGATATTCCCGTCCTCATCATATACACCGTCCTTAACGCGTCCTTTTTTATCAAGGACTCTGCATCCGAGTGCACAAACATCCTTTCTCTGAGAGAAGATATCAGGCACATATCTGACCTTGAAAAACCCGACATGCCCGGAATGTGTGACCTCAGCATCTATACCGGAGCTTTTAAGATAATCTTCTACGGCTCTCCTCCCGGATTCATAAGCATATTCCTTGCTCTTTGGATTGGCAGCCGTTGATTCCTCATGACACCGCCAATGGTAGAGTACCCTGTCAATGTCTGCTATATATTTTTCATATGAAGACCCGTATTCACGCTGAAGTGCGGATACACACCTCAGTATAAAGTCATGATCCTGGGCCCCGTCATACTCACTCCTGAAGCCGGTTTTTCTGGCAAGAGAAGCTTCAGTAACAAGAAAATGGCAAATATAATTGTTCGAAAGAAGCAGGTCTAAGTTAAATTTGGGTTTAATATTTGCTTCAAAAAACGAGGATTTGTCGGCGTTTGTTTTGTCTTCATTTGAGTATAACAGCCGTGTTTTAATCCCGTCGTTCCTGTCTTTTGTGATCCGGGATGCCATCTCATAAAGAGCATCATTGGTCAGCAGATCATCATGATCGAGGAGTCCGATGTAGTCACCGGTGCAGTACTTCAGGCCCTCATTTGTATTCCCTGATATTCCTTTGTTTCCATCCAGATGAACATACACGATGCGTTCATCCTGGTAGGATCCGACAACGTTTCTTAAAGAATCGTTCGAACCGGCATCAGCTATGACCAGCTCCCATTTTCCGTATGTCTGTGCAATAAGGGAATCTATGAGTTCCCTCATGAATTTTGCCGGCGTCTCGAATGCCGGAACAAGCACAGATATGCGGACATCCATGGAAAGAGATGCCTGTATCTGGTCAAGTCTTTCTTCCTCGCCTATAGGGATATAGGAATAATCGCAGCTCTTTCTGTCCCTTAACCGCTCCCGTATTGCATAATATGTCTTTACCGGGCCGTTTCTCTTTATATAATTCAGGGTTTTAACGATATCCGTATTCAATCAGTCTGTCTTTACGTCTGCTTTGAGAGCCTCTGTCAGGTCATTTAACATTTCAGCTGCATTTTCGAGGGATGATCCCTTTACTCCTATGTAGAACTTAAGCTTGGGTTCTGTTCCCGAAGGTCTTGCGCAGCACCAGCAGTCATTCTCAAGTTCGAAATACAGTACATTTGATGAAGGCAGTCCTGTAGATGATACGGAGCCGTCCGCATAGTCTATCGCTTTATCCTCTTTGTAATCCCTGAACCTGAGGACATTGTACTTACCTATCTTTCTGGGCGGATCTAAGCGGAGATTGTTCATGATCTCCTGTATCTTGCGGGCTCCCTCCACTCCCTTAAGGGTGATCGTGTACTGGGATTCTTTATAAAATCCGTATTTTTCATAGAGTTTCAGCATTCTGTCGTAAAGAGTCTCACCGTTTACCTTGCAGAAAGCTGCAACCTCGCAAAGGCACATTACCGCAACTATTGCATCCTTGTCCCGTGCGTGGGTTCCGGCGAGGCATCCGTATGACTCTTCAAGGCCGAATACATAATTATATGTGTTGTTCTGTTCAAAGAGCTTGATCTGTTCTCCGATATATTTGAAGCCTGTCAGTACTTCAATGAATTTAAGACCGTAGTCATCACTTATAGCGCGTGCCATATTGGTTGTCACTATCGTTGATACAAGTGCGGGATCTTTGGGCATCGTTCCCTTCTTAGTGCGTTCGCTTAAAATATACTCTGCGATCAGCATTCCCGACATATTACCCGTAAATGCCTTGTACTCACCTGAAGCGGTATCAAGAGCGTATATTCCGAGACGGTCTGCATCGGGATCGGTAGCAAGCACTATGTCCGCACCCTTTTCCTTAGCGAGGTTAAGAGCATAGGTAAATGCCTTGGGATCCTCGGGATTCGGATAGTCAAGCGTCGTAAAGTCAGGATCGGGTCCTGTCTGTTCGGGAACCACATAGAGATTCTCAAATCCAAGTTCCGAAAGGATCCTGCGGGTGGGCTTGTTTCCCGCTCCGCAAAGCGGTGTGTAGACGATCTTAAGATCTTTGGCAGCCTGCTTTATGATCTCGGGATGGATTATCTGCTTTTTAAGCTCTTCCATATAACGATCATCTATCTTTGCCCCTATTTCTTCATAAAGACCTGCAGCAACTGCCTCATCCCTGGTCATGATCTTACAGTCCGAATAAGCTGAAATGGCCTGGACTTCTCCGATTATACCCGTATCGTGAGGAGGAGTAACCTGAGCACCGTCCTCCCAATAAACCTTATATCCGTTATATTCCGGAGGGTTATGACTGGCAGTCACATTGATACCGGCTGTGCATCCAAGTTCACGGACTGCAAAAGAAAGCTCCGGCGTGGGACGAAGTTCGTCAAATACATATGCCTTTATTCCGTTAGCGGCAAGACAGGTAGCAGCGATATCAGCAAATTCACGACCCATTCTGCGGCAGTCATAAGCGATGGCAACACCCTTATCCGCTGTGCCTGCTTTGATTATATAATTGGCAAGTCCCTGGGTTGCTTTATGTACCGTATAGATGTTCATACGGTTGGTTCCGGCTCCTATAACTCCTCTTAATCCGCCGGTACCAAACTCCAGTTCCCGGTAAAATCTGTCCTCGATCTCTTTTTCGTCGGAAGCTATTCCCCTGAGTTCGGCTTTGGTTTCTTCATCAAAATGGGGATCGTTAAGCCAAGATTCATATTGCTCTTTGTAATTCATAAAGAACCCTCCTGTATAATAGTTTGACCAGAATAGTCAATTACCTGATCCTGTCATCGATAAAAATCAATGAGGGTGATGATTTCACCCTCTTATCATAATACCACGAATACATGATTTGTTAAACGAACATCTCATCTCATTTAATTATTGATCTGTCAGTGCCTCCGGTTCATTCCGGTATCTTCAGCGAGAAATCACTCCTGTCAAGTGAGAAATTCGGATTATAATACGGATCGCCGGCTTCAAGAACGTCCTTCCACTTGTTTCTGAAGTACTCGGATTCCTTATTATACCTTTCTGCATTGTCCCCGCTCATATCAGAACCGCGTGAAGCCGATTCGTAATGATAAAGCTCTGCAAACGGTGTAAATACGTTCAAAAGACCTTTCTGTCTTAATCTGATGCAGAAATCGACATCATTAAGGGATATCGCAAAATCCTCACCCAGTCCGCCGATCTTATCAAACAGCGATTTTTTGACCATGAGGCATGCACCCGTAACGGCGCTGACATCCTGAGCATAGCAGAGCCTTCCCATATACCCGAGATTTTCACGATGCTGCATGTAATGTGAGTGTCCGGCAGTCCTGTGTGCTCCCAGGCCCAGCACAACACCGGCGTGCTGGATGGTCTTGTCGGGATAATACAGTTTGGCACCGACGCATGCCACATCGCTTCTCTGTGAATACATCAGCATCTCTTCTATCCAGTTGACGGTGATGACCTCGGTGTCGTTATTAAGAAGGAGGATATGCTCTCCTCTGGCAAAAGACGCTCCAAAGTTGTTAACCCTGGAATAGTTAAAGGTTTCGCCCTCCCCGGGCTTATAGGTTACGACTGTTATTTTTGCGTTGTTTTCAAGAGTTTTATAGTAATCAAACAGTTTCGGATCAGTTGAAGAATTCTCTACCACTATGATTTCATAATTGTCATATGTTGACTTTTCAAGTATTGATCCGATACAGCGCTTCAGATCATCGACATGATCCTTGTTGGGGATGATTATGGATACGAGAGGCGTTCCTATTATCTCATACCTGATCTTGAATATTGTCTCAAATGCCCTGGTCGAGGTTATCTTGAAATGATCGTACCCGTGACGCATCAAATGGTCCGCGACCGCATCCTTGGCAGCTTTAATAGCATAGGGCTTGGCATCGATATTTGAGGCAACAGATCCCTCATGACATCTCCAGTAGTACAAAAGCCTCGGAACATGAACGATGCATCCGGCCTTATCCGTAAGTCTGAGGATCATATCGTGATCCTGACTGCCGTCAAATGCACTTCTGAACAGATCATCTCCTTCAAGAAGATCCTTTTTAAACACGCTGAAATGACAGATATAATTGTTTGCTCTCAGATTATCTATCGCAAAATCAGGTTTAAAATGCATTGTAAGCATCTTATCTATATTGCCGGACTTAAAAGTCGTCTCATCACAGTAGATATAATCGGCTCCCTTTTCATTGATGACCTTTACATACTCATAAAGGGCACTCGGATGGAGGATATCATCATGGTCGAACAGTCCTATGTACTCACCTGTGGCCAGTTTGAGGCATTCGTTGGTGTTGCCGGAAATTCCCTTGTTTTCAGTGAGTTTCTGATAAAGAATACGGGTGTTATCGATTCCCTTCTGTCTGCAGATCTCTGAATCTTTTCTTATATATTCCTCAACGACTGAAGCAACATATTTATGGGCATCATCGGATCCGTCGGCCAGGCATAGTTCCCATCCGGAATATGTCTGATCCATGACCGAATCGATCATCTGTCTTAAAAACTCCTCAGGCGTATTATATAAAGGAACAAGTATGCTGATCCTTACAGGATTATCAAACACAGCGGATTCTTCGATCTTTCTTTGCTCTGCGTCAGGAAAAGAGAGCGTTCCGAAATGCTTCATCGCCTCCTTTTCGTTCTTTTTATATTTGATCTTTGAAACGATCCCGCGCAGGGAACCGCAGTTTTTGATCCTTCGGGCCTGTCTTATCGTAAAATGCATACATTTTCTTAACGGAGCAGACGCTTTCCAGAGAGGATTGGTCTTTATGCGGTTCAGCTTGAAATTAAGATCATCGACCGTACTTTCAAGTTCGGCAATACGTCCCGCAAGATCCGCGTTTCTCAGATGCTCTTTTTCGTATTCTTCCTTATAATCCATAATTACTCCTTATCAATCCGTGTCATATTCCGCCGGCTGGACATACGGCGCCAGTCGCTCAGACATGGATTGCTCGCGTGACATAGCACGCTCGCTGCTCAACTCGCTTTGTGTCATCCGTATGTCCAGCGGACGACACATCATATTTAAGAAATACAAATATATTGCGTATGTTATTCTAAATTGACCGAATTGGTTAAAATGGCGTAAATTCAAGTGATATCGAGAGTCCAGTTACTCATGTTATACAGTCTGAGTCTTGACGTCTTATCCTTCATATACATTCCGAACCGGTAGTGCCCGGGGGGCAGTGCATCGGATCTGATCTTGGCAGTGTAACCTGCTAAATCTACATTTAGCTGATCCGGAACGTTGCCTGCGATGTCCGGTCTGAACTCCATTTCCGTCTCTACTCCGAAAAAGCGTCCGGATGCCGTATTTTCAAGGAAAAGTGTCCTTTCAAAACATGCGTTATTAGAGCCTGTAACAAAGGTATATCCCTGCAGATAATACCCCATGTCATCCTCTGAAAGGGGTATATCGATCCTGCCTTTTTCGACACCATATTTCCATTTGTATATGTCCATCGCGCACTCCATTCCGATACGTACGCATCGGTCCTCGGAAGCCGATTTGATAACGTCAGTTATCTCTGAAACCCGCGCCCAGTCTCGCTCCAGATGAACCTCGTAGTGATATTTAGGGGCGTATTCATACTCCCACATATCGGTCGTAAGGTTTATATTGTAGAACGGATCACGGCCGTAGATCCACTGGTGTTTTTCATACAGATAGTCTTTTTCGCTGTTCATCCGGTGCATCTTGTCATCCGAATCGGAATCATTGCCTCTTGAGAGTGATTCATGATGATATAACCGGACATCACACCTTACTATATTATAATATCCCTTTTCAAAAATCGTATAGCAAAGATCCACATCATTAAATGCGACCTTAAGATGCTCATCAAAGCCTCCTGCTTCTTCAAAAACCGACTTTCTGACCATAAGACAGGCCCCTGTAACGCCCATCATATCGTGAACATAACGGTTTCTTCCAAAATAATGGTCTTTTTCGTCGGAGAGGAACTGAAGCTTATGAGCAGGTCCAATCCTTAAGTTCGTGATCCCGGCATGCTGAATCATATCGGAATCCGGATAGATAAGCTTGGCTCCGACGGCGCCGGCATAAGGTAACGCGGCTTTTTGCAGCATTTTCCACATCCAGTCGGCCTCTGTTATCTCCATATCGTCATTAAGGAAGAGCAGATAGTCTCCTGTAGCGTTTAATGCACCCTGATTACACATGTATGAGAAGTTAAAATCCTTCTTTTCATATATATATTCAGCATTATATCTCTTAAGAATGCCTTCTATCGTAGTCCTGTTCACATCGTTTGAACCGTTATCGACTACTATAAGCTCATATTCGAACTCATTTTTTGTATCAGTAAGCTCGATCAGGGAATCCAGGCATCTGAAAAGGATCTCCGGATGGTCTTTTGAAGGAATTATGACGGAAATCTTTGCCTTACCGGTCCGCTCCCTTATCACTGAATCAAGTTTAAGATCCTTTACCGCATCATAGGAAGGTTTATAAGAGTGATACAATATCTTGGGTACGTGAATAACGAGATCATTTGCAAGTTTTCCGTCATGCAGATCGTGTTTTTTGAAAGCCCCCTCCAGAAGGAGAAGTTTATAAAGGTACGAATACAGGTTGTCGTGTCCGGAGCATTGCAGTTTCCGGAGTTTGGAAGCATTGATGGCAACCATGCCCCCAAAATAGAAGAAAGACAGGAATTCATCGGGTGCCCAATCAGGCTTAAACCAGGGATTTTCCCGCTTTCCCGAGGGTGTTATCACGTCCTCGTCTGAATAAATCATGATTAAACTTTTGTTTCTGTGAAATATTTCCGAAATTTCTCTGAGAGCAAATTTTGAAAGTTTTCCGTCAGAAATTTTAAAAATAACGCAATCTACGGAATTATCCTGCGTTTTTACGAATTGATTGACTTGTGGTAGTAAAATCGGGTCACATACAAGATATTGTGTTTGACAATTATTACCGTTTTCGGTATATAGAAAGTCAATTTGTTGACATAATTGAATCGATTTTGCAAGATTTTCGTCATTTTCTCCCGAAAGACTTTCATTTAGAAAATTTTTGAAATCATTTTTCAGACATTTTTGAATCCCGTCTTTAATAAGAAAATCATCTTTTTGATTATTCTCAAGCTGTATAATCCATGCATTATAGTCCACATTTTTGGTCTTTAGTGCTTTTTTGTATTTTCTTGTCTGATTTGCAACCGCAAGTTTTTTAACACTGCTTTTCAGGCCTGACATTTACCTTTTTCTCCGTTTTTGGATGAAATTTAGAATAATTTTTTTACAGATGATGAAATATTACTTGCCATCTCCCTGGAGATCCTTATAACCTCCATATCTATATGCAGGGTGTTCTCACTGTGTATTAAAACCTCTTTTAATCCAAATATAAGGTTCGGATCTGCCGTTTCAAACACATAATTACCGGGTTTTATCATTTTTCCGTTGCTCTGTATGAATTTTTTGTCACTTAAAACGTCCAAATCATTAAGAATCAGCTCGTTTATCTTCACCAGGCAGAAATCATCTGCTGGGTCTATTCTCAGAGTCTTTATATCCCCTTTAAATTCAATATCCGTAACGATATGTCCCGGACTTTCATAAACATCAGGAATGTATTCGGAGTCCTCCTCGGAAAAACCGTTCCCTCTGTCGTAGTAAAGCTGTATACGATCCTCCAGAATATCCTTCAGCTTCTTTTCGGCAAGTTTCTGTGCATACAAAACGTGAGTACCTATATTGGCACGTATCTCACCTATCGAAAGATGATGCCCTGTAACCTCCTTCTGGAAGGTCTTTTCTTTTTCACGGAAATATTCAGCTTCATTGGGCGTTATTCCTATAAGCTCAAACAGCTCGTCAATATCCTGAAGATTTCTTCTTTCATCCTCAAGAACGTAACAATACAGCGCCCTGAAAGCAATCTGTCTGGGCTCAGTCTTCTTTTCGGTACACCATTCATAGTCTATGATCGTCCATTTATCGCCATCAGTCAGTATATTTGAGAATATCAGGTCATTGTCGCTGATATCAGCGCCGTTATTATAGGATATCCTCTCATAATAGTCCTCAAAGAGCCTGCGAAAACCCTCTCTATCATTTAACGCCAGGGCTTCGTCCATTCTTTCCTCCAGCGTCCTTCCGTTCACAAATTCAAAAAGCGCATATCCTTCTTCCTCGTTAAATGAACATTTATTGATCTCAAGCGAGGAACCTTCATATCTTTTCCTGAGTTTTTCATAATTCTGGGCCATGTTGGCTATATGTTCCCGGGCTTCTGGACATAAGGGTATCTTGTATACGCCTTTTGACGTTATCTCTGTTTTTATCGCATACTTCGGAGCTCTGTCATTAGAATACTTGGCATAGGAAAGGTCTATATCAGGCCCTAATATCACCATATACGAGTTTGCAAACAGTGGATACTCGTCATCCTCAACTATACTGTCATACACGCGACTTTCGTCAAACAGGTATAACCTGTCTCTGTCAAGATTACGAATATTATCTGTAAGTTCTCCCTTGCCCGGAAGATGACGATCCGAATATATCGCCCACGGAAGTTTATAATCGGGATAGGGGTAATAGAACGAATAATTGTTGATTTCACATTCGGCAAATATCTTTTCAAGCCCCTTCCTGGTAAACGTCCTTGCACTTCCGCCTCTCGGATATCCCTCAAGCGAAGCAAAATAATCGCCGACATGGTCTTCCTTGCAGCCGGCCCAGTACTTTAATCCGAATTTATTCTCTATGGCAATTACAACACGCCCGTTATTTTTGGCGTGTTTACAGATTATTCGAAGAAAATCCACATAGGGTTCGCCACTTTCCATATAACTTGAAGCATACTCAAAAACCCCTATGAGACACACATAATCATAGTCCATATCGAGATTGGGTTCTATATCTGCGAAATTACCTACGTATATTGAAATATTATCCTTATCCTGATTTCTGTATGCATTTACCTGGCTTCTCTTTGCGGAAAGATCAACACATGTGACACTTCCTGCTTTATCAGCGAGTTTAGCTGTAATGGCTCCGCATCCTGAACCTATTTCAAGAACTTTATCTTTTCCGGTAATTGGCAGGGAATCAACAATATTGCCTCTTATATCCGAAAGATGATAAAGCACAGGCCAGCTCTTTTTTTCCTCTATTACGCTCTGAAAAGCTGCCGGAGGCGTGTTTCTGACTATCTGAAGCAGCTCATCCTCGATCTCACCATCGGAATAAAGGTCCTGACCGCTGTAATGTTCATAATTTAACGAAACCTGTCCGATCTTTTCGGGCAGGTGTGAAAACAGATCTTCTTCAGTTAATCTGATCGGTGTATAACTCATGCGTCCTCCACTTTGATCTCGGAATTCATGTCATAATAGCCTATCGGATTTTTGTCTGATATAACGGTCAGGTTCATCACATCATAAAGCCTGTGATAAACAGTGAACTCTTCGTTATCATAGCCTGTAACACCCAGTGAGATCAGATATTCTCCGCCGTTCAGGTCTATCTTCTGTCTGAAGGATATATGCTTTCTCTGGCCTTTCTTTACACTTTCAAGGAAGGTCTTTTCAAACATAGTGTTTGTTCCCGTGATCTCTACTCCCTTGATATTTTTAATGGAGAAGGCAAATATCGGAGCGTTTATATCCTCATTTATCTCCACATACATATGCATTGTGCATATGCTCCCTTTGATAACTGCATTTATCCTGTTTCCTTTATCATCCTCAAGATAGTATTCGTCTATGATCGCAGCCTTGGTCCCATACTCAAGAAGGTTGGGATTTACGGCCGTATCATCTGCAACATGGATCTCCTGCCCGACAAGCACCTGTTTATAGGCATCTATCATCTCCTTGGGGGAACCTTCCCCAAGCTTATCTCCCTGATTTAACAAAACTACTCTGTCACAATACTTGCTTATAGAGCTTAAATCATGACTTACGAAGACGATGGTGCGGCCCATTTCCTTGAATTCTTCGAACTTTCTGTAACATTTGGCCTGGAAAAACACATCTCCGACAGAAAGGGCCTCATCTACTATAAGGATCTCCGGGTCAATATTAATGGCTACCGCAAAAGCCAGTCTGACGAACATGCCCGACGAATAGGTCTTAACGGGCTGATTGACATATTCACCTATATCCGCAAATTCGAGTATTGACGGGAGTTTTTCATCTATTTCCTTTTGTGAAAAACCCATCATGGTACCGTTTAAATATACATTTTCTATCCCGTTATACTCCATATTGAAGCCGGCACCCAGTTCAAGAAGAGCGGATATCCTGCCATCAACCTCAACCGTTCCGGAGGTTGGACTGAGAACGCCTGTTATTATTTTAAGGATCGTTGATTTTCCGGACCCGTTGGTGCCGATGATTCCCACAGTCTCACCCTTGCGGATCGTCAGATCAATGCCCTTTAATGCATCGTGTTCCTTGTACCTTTTCTTCCTGCCTCCAAGACCTAATGCTTCCTTAAGTCGATCCTTCGGCTTGTCATAAAGCTTGTAGGTTTTATAAAGGTTATGAACTTGTATAGCCGTATTTTGATCCATGTGTATGAATAAACCCCGTATTATCCTGCATTATCAGGTTAGAGAACATCTGCAAAATGTACTTTTAACCGCTTGAATATTAGTGAACCTATAAGGAACAGCGTGACAGTGATGATCCAGAAGTACGTTGAACTGTAAAAATGCTCAAAAAACCATGTCTCTTCATATATCGAACTTCTGAAACCGTTCACGATATATACAAGCGGATTCAGCTTAAACAATATGATCAGCCGCTCATCATGTATCATGTTTATATCCCAGAGAATAGGGGTGGCCCACATGCCCACCTGCAAAAGGATATTTATTATCTGTCCCAGATCCCTGAAAAATACTACGATCGCACATGTGGAGTAACAAAGAGCCAGAACAAATACAAACATGCAGAAACTGTAATACAGTATCTGAATGGTATATACGTTAGGATAGTAGCCGTAGCAAGCAGATACAATAAGCAGTATACAGATAAAAAATACGTGGATAAAGGTAGCCGCGATCAGTTTGATTATCGGAAGTATGCTTATCTTGAATACGACCTTCTTAACCAGATAGCTGTATTCCAGAAGCGCATTGGTCCCGTTTGTTATCGCCTCGGAAAAATAAAACCACGGAACAAGTCCCGCCGTCAGGTAAAGTACATAGGGAACCTCTACGCCGCTTGCTATCATCTGGGAACGTGTATTGAAGACAACGTCAAAAACTATCCAATACATAACAACCGTTACGACAGGTTGGACAAGCGCCCATATAAAGCCCAGATATGATCCCGCATACCTTTTCTTGAAGTCATTCTTAGCCAGCTTCCAGATCAGATTCCTTGATTGAAAGAGCTCTTTGGGGATTATGAATATCTTCTCATAGAAAAACCCGAAAAGAATACATGACAGTCCGAGCAGTATGCAGGCACAGGTCTTTTTAAGTCTTTCCGTATCCTGATCCAGTGCCAGCGGATTTTTATGCAAAACAATAACAACAGCCAGCGCGATACACACTACATAGAACAGTGTGATCACAACCGGCTTCTTTAATCGTTTTGAAGTTGAAACTTTAGAATCAGTGCTTTTCAATGTATTCCTTAAATCCGCCCCACTTTGTATCCTTTTCCGACAGGATTAGGGCGTCCTTGTCTTCAAACGGCCATTTGATGCCTATATCAGGATCATCAAATCTTATACCGCCTTCATCATTTGCATGATAAAAATCAGAACATTTATATGTGAATTCAGCATAATCGCTCATCACGTAGAATCCGTGGGCAAATCCCTTTGGTATAAAGAACTGCTTCTTGTTTTCTTCGCTTAACTCTACACCGAACCATTCACCAAATGTCTTTGATCCGGGTCTTAAATCCACAGCTACATCAAAAACCCTGCCTTTAACAACTCTTACAAGTTTATCCTGAGGGTAGTTGATCTGGAAATGCAGACCTCTTAATACGTTCTTTGAAGATGCTGACTGATTGTCCTGAACAAAAGTCACATCGATTCCCGCTTCAATAAAGTCGTTCTGATTATAAGTCTCCATGAAGTAGCCGCGGCTGTCTTCAAATACTTTAGGTGTTACCACCTTTAATCCTTCTATATTACATGTCTCAACGCTGATCTTGCCCATTATAATCCTTCTGCAACCTCCGTAAGATATTTGCCGTAATCAGTCTTCATCAACGGCTGTGCCAGCTTAAGGAGCTGCTCCTTATCTATGAAGCCTCTCTTATATGCGATCTCTTCGATACAGGAGATATAAAGCCCCTGTCTCTTCTGGAAGGTAGCCACAAAGTTAGCCGCATCAAGAAGAGAATCATGGCTTCCCGTGTCAAGCCAGGCAAATCCTCTTCCGAGTGTTTCGACCCTTAATTTGCCTCTTTGAAGATATTCATTGTTAATACTGGTTATCTCTATCTCCCCACGAGCCGATGGCTTAACATTGGCTGCTATGTTTACTACGTCATTATCATAAAAATACAGTCCGGGAACCGCATAATTGCTCTTGGGATGTTCGGGCTTTTCCTCTATTGAAATGGCCATGCCTCTATCATCAAATTCAACTACGCCATATTCTCTGGGATCTCGGACATAATATCCGAAGATCGTAGCTCCGTCTTCTCTTTCGGCAACCTGACGCAGTACCTTTGAAAAGCTCTGGCCGTAAAATATATTGTCGCCGAGCACAAGTGCCGCACTGTCGCTTCCGATAAAATCAGCACCTATAATAAAGGCATCCGCAAGTCCTCTCGGATATTCCTGAACCGCATACTCAAATTTCATTCCAAGATCAGAACCGTCCTTTAACAGTTCTTTGAATACCGGAAGATCTCTTGGTGTTGAAATTATCAGAATCTCCCTGATCCCTGCCAGCATCAGCGTTGACAGAGGATAATAGATCATCGGTTTGTCATAGACCGGCATTATCTGTTTGCTGATGGCTTTGGTCAGCGGATAAAGCCTGGTTCCCGATCCGCCGGCAAGTATTATACCTTTCATAGCATTTCCTTCCTTAGCTCGAATGATTTATAATAACGCATGATATTTATAGCTTGTACATCTCGTTATAGTATTTCTGATAATCGCCGCTGGTAACGTTCTTCATCCAGTCTTCATGGGCAAAATACCATTTGATCGTAAGCCTGATACCGTCCCTGAACATTGTCTCGGGTTCCCAGCCGATCTCTTTTCTTATCTTGTCGGGAGCGATCGCATATCTCCTGTCATGACCTTTTCTGTCTTCAACATAGGTTATGAGATCCTTTGTAACGAGGGCCTTTCTGGGATCGGAATCATCAAGCATCTCCTGAAGAGTCTCTATGATGATATTGACTATCTCAATGTTCTGCTTCTCATTATGTCCGCCGACATTATAGGTCTCAAACAGTTTACCCTTATTTATGACCATATCTATGGCCTTTGCATGATCTGCCACATAGAGCCAGTCGCGGACATTCTTGCCGTCGCCGTAAACCGGAAGCTTTTTGCCAGACAATGCATTATTGATCATCAGCGGAATAAGCTTTTCGGGGAACTGATAAGGTCCATAGTTGTTCGAACAGTTAGTGATATTTGCCGGGAACTTATATGTATCCATATAAGCCTTTACCAGCATGTCCGAAGATGCCTTTGAAGCAGAATAAGGACTGTGCGGACTGTAAGGAGTATCTTCATAGAAATATCCGTTGCCCTCAGGCAGCGAACCATATACTTCATCCGTGGAAACATGAAGGAATTTCTTTCCTTCGATAAATGATCCGTCTTCCTTTTCCCAGGCTGCCTTGGCACAGTTAAGCATAACTGCTGTACCGAGGACATTTGTCTGAACGAACACCTCGGGTGTCTTTATGGAACGGTCCACATGGGATTCAGCTGCAAAATGAACCACATAATCTATGTCATTTTTATCAAAGATCCTGCTTACGGTTTCCTTGTCGCAGATATCTCCCTTCACAAACGTATAGTTATCCCGGTTCTCTATATCCTTCAGATTTTCGAGATTACCGGCATATGTAAGTACATCCAGATTGATGATGCGGATATCATCTCCGTATTTCTCAAACATGTAGTGGATAAAATTCGAACCAATGAAACCGGCTCCTCCGGTAACTAAATATGTTTTCATACTGTCTCCTTGTAAAAAGTGATTTTATAGAAACTAATAACCCAGATAACTAATGTTCATATCTACATTTCCGCTAATGCCCGGGATCGAACCTTTGGACGAATACTGCCACATATCATAACGCGACTTATTGTAGGTAGGTGCGGAAGCATACTGGGCCAGCCATATCTTATATCCTGAGAGACTTGAGATATTAAGGTATGATGTCAGCCAAGTCTTGTTCGAGTAAACACCGGCCTTATAACCTGAATTCTGTATCGTCTGACAGAAGGCTTTGCAGACAGCGGTTCTCTGCTCAGAGCTGATCTCATCTCCTCTGCCTTTTGATCCCTCAACATCAATGAACACCGGATATGCCAGACTGTATCCGTTTATCAGGCTGAGTGTCATGGATGCTTCTTCCACGGCCTCTATCTCATCGACAGCCTGTGAGTAGAAGTAAATTCCCACTTTTAATCCGGCATCTTTAGCACCGTTTATATTTGCCCTGAACTGCGGGTCGGCTACAAGAGCACCCGTCTGGGATCCACGGTATCCGCATCTTATAATGACATAAGATACCCCGGCTTTCTTGACATTTTCCCAGTTGATCTGACCGTTCCACTTCGATACGTCTATTCCCAGGGTTCCTGAACTTGCATTAAGATGTCCGTCATTGTCAAATACGTATTTGGCTCCCTGAATGACCTGCTCTCCAGTCACATACTTACCGTTTTTATCATAGAAATACGTGTAACCGTCTATAGTCTGCCATCCTGTGTATCTGTATTCACCCTTCGTAACCTTTTTGTAGAACTTAAGGTCCTTGTAAAAGTCAGCATACTTGGCTTCTATATATTTATCACCGTCCTTGATATAAAGAACGTCTCCCTTTTTAGTCTTAAGGGTGCTTGTAGTGTCTGTCTTTGCCTTTTCGGCTGCAGAAGGTGTCGGTGATGTGCTTGGCGTAGGTGATACGCTCGGTGTAGGTGACACGCTCGCAGAAGGAGACACACTCGGAGTAACGGATGCAGATACCGTAGGCGTAGGTGTCTTTGTTGCTTCGGGCGTGGCTGTAGCCGTGGGCGCTGAAGTAGGCGCTGCAGTAGGCGTAGGTGCAGGCGTGGATGTCGGCTCTGATGTGGGTCCAGGTGTAGCCGTAGGATCGGGTTCCTGCGACGGTGAAGGTTCATCTGAAGGAGACGGCTCTTCGGAAGGTGAAGGTTCATCCGTAGGTTCACCCTGCTGTTCGGGAGTGGGTGTCGGACTATCCTCATCAGGCTCGGGACGCTTCGTAAACCTCTTGCTGACAAGCCTTAGACTAAGTGAAGCTGTTTTTCCCGGATCCGAAATATCACTCTTGGGAACCTCGCTGTAGGTTACTGTCTCATTTATTGCACTCTTTGACGATTCAACCCACTCGACCGTATCCTTAAGGGTTGATTCAACTTCAAGTCCCTGCTCGGTATCTTCAGCTGCTGCATTTATTTCCTTTTCGGATTTGATCTCATCTACAACATCAACCTTCTTATACTCGATCGCATCCTTGACCTTTATCGACACGGAGTCCTTGGAGAAGCTGTAATCATCGCTCTCGGGGCCCTGAAGCGATACCTTGTATGTACCGGGAGTTATATTCTTAAGATATATGATACCGTCCGAATCGGTGTCAGTCTGATTGTTTGTTGTGCCCGAAGGGTCTGTCACACTGACATTGAACTGAACGCCCGTGACAAGCCTCTTGGTACTGTTGTTGACAAACTTGATCTTAAGGTCCTTCTGAACAGAAACCAGGTTCATGATGATAACTGTCTTTTCCTCCTGAACCTGCTGTTCCTCGGTCTCTTCTTCAAATATCTGAGCCAGAGCCTGCTCCTCGGCTTCCCTGGCAACAGCGATCCTGGCCATATTGGCATCGGCCATGGCCACCAGGCCGTCATGACCTATGATGTCTATTCCTTCCATTTGTGCGCCGAAATTGGCAAACATTTCCGACTGGGTGGTACCGGGATTTTTCCTTAAGAAAAAGATACCCACAACTATAAGCAGGATCGCTGCAACTATCCCGCTTCCTATCATTACAATATCGAGAGCACTCTTTCCTGCAAAGAATCCTTTTACGCCGGACTCTTCATCATAATATCCTTCGTCGTACTCATCATAATCCTCGTATTCATCATACTCATCTTCAGAATCATCGTACTCGTCGAATTCATTACTCTCGTAATCGTCGTAATCTTCCTCATAATCGTCACGAACTTCATCATAACGATCATCTTCCTCGTCGTCGTATTCGTCTTCTTCGTCGTATTCGTCTTCGTCGAGGTCGTCTTCTTCGTCCTCATACTCATCGCCGTCGTATTCCTCATCGGGGTCATCGTCATACTCATCATCGTCCCCGTATTCATCGTCATACTCGTCGTCGTCGTATTCGTCGTCCTCGTAATCTTCCTCGAAGTCCTCTTCATCGAGGTCAATAAAATCCAGTTTACGGTTCTTTTCCGGCATGGATCCTCGTTTTACCGGGTGTTTCCTTTTCATCTTTTTTCTAACCTTTCATTAATACACATAGATATTAAATTATACCATGTTATAGACAAATATTCCACCCAGTATAAGGGCTATCCCCAGCACTTTCCTGAGGGTGATCTTCTCTTTGAAAAAGAAGTATCCGAGAACCATTACTACCGCATATCCAAGCGATTCAAGCAGAGGAACATTGGCAAAATTCTTAAACCCTTTATAAGCGATCATCGTCATAAAAAGGGAAAGGAACATCATTCCGTATCCTGCTATGACATACAGGTTCAGATACTCTCTTATAGGGCTGCTGTAGGTCTTCATCGAAGACTTTTTTAACAGTATCTGTGCGAAGGAAGCTATTGTAACGGAAATAATGAGCAGTATCAGGTAAGGATTAATCATCTAAAGCGCCCTCCTTTGCTTCTTCTTTCGTGTTAAGGTTAAGAACTACTATACCGATTATCACGATGGCAACGCCGGCTATATGATTCCATCTGAGTTTTTCATGGAAGAGCAGGACGCTCCATAACAAAGCCCAAAGCAGCGTCACCGCCTTGTTTGCGTATGCGACCGAAAGCTCGAATTTCTTAATGACCTGCTGCCAGAGTATCGCATAGACGCCCAGGATCACCACCTCGAGTCCGTAAAAAAGTATGAACTTAAAACTCATGACATCATTTCCCGAAGCAAACTTTGCCACCACAGATGAACAGCTGTATATCAGAAATGATATCTGAAGAAGTAGAAATGCTCCAATTCCCGCTTTTTTCATAACGTAGGTCCTCCTAATCGTATTCATCAAGCTTTGCATTCAAAGCATCAAAGTCATATTCATCGAGCATCCTTCGGACCCTGCGCAGGTATCCGTCTATACTGTTTTCATCACCGGGATCCCCTGAAATAAGATCATTACCGTTTTCCGTAAAACATGTGGTCATATAATAGTTTATCTCAGGTCTGTAATGCGTGTAATCCGCATAGTTATTAAGATCGGTCACTATATCCGATTCGACGGGAAAATAATACATCCTGACATTATCATATCCGATCAGCATATCACATACGCATCTGTACGCATTCATTGTGGCTTCCAGCCTGTTGTCCAGAAGCACATCATTCCAGAACAGTATACTGTAGGGCGGGAAAAAGATGTTAAACCGAGTCTCGGGATGAGATTCTATATACGGAATAATGTTTATCTCAAGGTTTTTCCTTATTCCTTCATCAAAAGCATGTTCTTCCATCGGTACGGTATTCCTGTCCGGAGAATCATGACCCCTTAATACCCACTCTTCATTGTAATACTCTTCAGTCCACCAGCTGGCATATACATGTGAAAGATCCGTCGGTTCCGGATCCGCGATGGGCCGAAGCACATACTCAAGTATCACATCTTTGTTCAGAAGATAATTTATATCATTCAGCGGATTGGTATCATAAAGATACTCCGGCAGAGGATATTTGGTCTCATCAGTGTCTCCTGAGTAGGTAATGATATCAAGGCCCAGATAAACATCCCTGATCTCCTTTGCCGTACCGTTATCATATGGCTCATATACCTTTTCAAGGATATTGCTTATATCTTTGGGATACGCCGAAGAGTAGCTCAGCTTCAGCGTATTGAGCCCGTACAGATCTCTGAACCAGTCTGTTTCAAAGTTAACCGTCATCGATGAACCGAGGATCACAGAATCATACTCCATGTGTTTTGCCATTCCGGGATTCTGTGTCAGCTGATTATCAACGACGTAGGGAAAGCCTTCAAGCGGTGAATGATAGTGAAAAAAAGGATCAACATACCAGACCATTCCCGCACATAAAACAAGGATGATCAATATCACGACCAGTATTAATATCAGGTGTTTTTTTATTCTCTTCTCCGTCATGACATCTAAAAGTTTACATACAGGTATGTGGCAACTCCCTCAAACGACAGGAGACACCATACCCCGAGTATTATGATAAGCACGCTAGTTCCCCAGCCTATCCTGCATTTTCCGGCAAAGGACGCAGCATTGGGTGCGAAAAACACGACTGCAAGAAGCACTGCCAGTATTACGAACATCAGGATATAGATACTGTTAGAAAAACCGTCAATGTGAAGAATCTTTATCACATACCACAGTTCTTCTATGTTAAAGCACTTGGCAAGTCCGTAATTGAACCTGGGAAACCACAGTTCTCCCATTGATCCGAATAAGGCTGCCGCATCTTTAATGCCCGGTGCCCTGAAAAACACCCAGGCAGCATTGACATAAAGGAATGTAAGGGTAACGCTTAAGCCCCTTACGATCAGTCCCGGACCTTTATCTTCCGTTCTCTTTTTGCGCATGCTGTACAGCCTGTATGCGAGCATCATGACTCCATGCATCATGCCCCATATTATGAACGTGATGCCTGCCCCGTGCCATATCCCGCTTATCAGGAAGACAATAAGGATATTGATACAGGTGCGCTTAAGACCTTTTCGGTTTCCGCCCAGCGGTATATAAACATATTTAGTAAGGAATCTCGTAAGGCTTATATGCCATCTTTTCCAGAATTCGGAAATATTATGTGCCTTATACGGACTGTCAAAGTTTATGGGGAGTTCAAATCCGAACAATGCGGCGATACCTGATGCCATGTCACAGTATCCGCTGAAATCAAAGTATAACTGCAGCGTATAAGAAAGCATGACGATAAGTGCTTCTCCCGTATGTATGCTCTCAGGATTTGAGAATCCGTAATCTACGGCTTGCCCGAGAGTATCAGCGATAATGACCTTTTTAAAGCATCCCAGAACAAACAGCAGTATGCTCCTGTATACTGTCTCGGCATCCACGTGATCCCGACCACCCTTTTGTGAAAGCATATCCTCCGGCAGCGTGATCGGGCCCTGCGTGATCTTGGGGAAAAAGGTCATAAGGAGTGCATATTCCCTGACAGAAAGCTCCCGGACCGTTCCGGCACTGCATTCACACAAAAGGGCTATCTGGGCAAATGTATAGAAGCTGATTCCAGGTGCGCTTAAGACCTTCCCGGCATCGGGAAAGAAAAATCCCGAATATTTGAATATACAAAGCAGGATAACATCAAAAATGATGCCGGCCGTAAGATATATTTTCTTTCCGGTAAGAAGGAGCTTTTCAGCAAGAAAATAATTGACTGCAAGTGACAGGGTAAAAGGGATGATCCCTTCCGGAAAATTTATGCAATAAAAAAATACGGATGCCAAAACAAGGAACCACACGGACGGCCCGTTCTGTCCTTTTTTTCTGAGCATCCAATATATCAATAATGTTACCGGCATGAAAGCCAATATGAATCCAAAAGAATTAAAGCTCATTTTTTCCGGGATAATACTTCTCCCACTCTTTTATAAGTTCCTCTATCCTGGGATCCTGATAGATAATATAGTTTCCCTTTTGATCGATGTATTTAAGTCCGGCCTCTTCGGGTGAAATGTCAGTCTTCTGCCCTGCATAGAACACGATATATTCAACCTCAAATTCCCTCGTGACATCCAGAAGCTCATCCATATCTATGACCTCCGGGAGTTCAAACTTCTCATAGACCGGATGCGTATAGTCTTTGCGCAGGTCAAATACTTCTCTGCCGTATGGCATTCTTATAAAAGAATCATACTGTCTTACATAAAGCGTCAAAACACTGGGAAACAGCGCTGTTATTATCGGATGATCATCATATTCACGCAATGTATCTACCACCGTTATGGTATCTCCGGGTATTGCATAGGCGTTCTCCGACTTATAAAGCAGGGGACTGTCATAAACGTAGTCACCGCATACAGCGATAAGCAGAACACAGACTATGACACCGATGATCCTGGTCTTTGCCTTTTCCCCGATCAGCTTTACCATTCCGTATACCGTTACCATGGCTGAGGGAACCGTCCATAGGATCCTGTAATACGTATCCATATCAAGCCGTGATATTTCATAGATCTTATAGCATACCGGACACACAAAGAAAAGCATGGTTATCGCCGGAGCATAGACAAAAATGATCCTGAGTGTCCTGTTCTTCTCGCTCTTTAAAAGATATAACCATACAACAAGAGTGAGTACGAGCAAAAGCTTCATACCCATAAAATCCCTGACTGTTTTAAGGCATAATATGAACAGATTTAACATGATGCCTCCGGTCCTAATTCACAAGGTAGATGATTATATACAAAAAACCGAAAAAGCAGGATATGAGCGATTTGGCAAATACCCTGAAGTTTTTATCACGTATTGCAAAAAGCATACCGTAAAGCAGTGTTACCGCGCATGTCAAAAGGACTGCAAGCGAACTGGACGAACCACCTGCAAGGATCAGTATGCCGATAAGTACCCAGTAGATGATCCCCTCTTTGTTTTCCCTGTCATCCCTCATGCTGAGGAACAGCCAGATAAGTGCAGGGATGATGATATTTCCCGTAAGTGATTTGCCCTGCCAGGTCCTTATGAAAAAGAATGTTTCGGTAGTGTACTCGGAAATATTGCCGAATATCCTGAAGATATTGATAAGCAGAATAAAGAGCAGCCTCTTTTCTCTCTCCCCGGCAAAGATGACTCCTGAGATCTCATAATAAACCGCATATGATACCGGGATCAGTATAAGAGGCATTATCTTATGTGCAACGATAAGAAGGTGCACACCTGAAAGGGTGCTGACCATAGCCTGCAATATCGGGAAAAGAGCCATTGCATGTCTCATATCCAGTGAGAAGCTCCTTCCGGTACTGGGATCTATACGATAAAGAGTCCCGTACTGCTGCGCAGATCTTGCATATGCATTATAGAATGCATCATCAACATCATATGATGCGAGTCTTACGGCCTGAACGAGCTGGAAGATCATGAGCAGACCGATAATGATAAAGTAGATCTTACTTTCCCAGGAAGCATTTATTATTCCGGAAATCTGAGCTGAGATCATCTGTTTCAGGCCATAGAAAGGCTGATCGTTCTTTCTGGCTCTTATCGCATCCCTGTGCGTTATATGAAGTCCAAGGATAGCAACAAAGATCATCAGCACCATATATAGCACGATGAAGAAGATGTATCCTGAGTATATAAATGTCAATACTATGGGAATACCTATGAGTTCAAGAATGGCCAATGAAACTATATATCCCAGGATAATAGTTTTGCCTACAGAACGTTGCTTAACTTTAAAAAAATGAAGAGGCAATATTCCGGCCAGTGCAGGAAGTATGACCAGCGTGAATATCAGACTCAACGATTTTAATATGACCATGGAGATAATTATACCACAAAAAAGGCTCTTTTTCAGTATACGTCGGTTATATCGACAAGCTCGTTGTCCCTGACTTTAAAGCTCCAGATGCTGTGTCCTGGAAGTCTGTGTTCACAAAGATAATACGTATCGTCTATCTGCGTTATACAGTACGGAGTCCCTCCTCCGATGAACCTGTCATATATATCCTCATAATCCCCGTTTATGAGAGAGTTAAGATCCTTAGTCCTTATTATCGTGGCGGCACTCTGATCTGCCATAACGTCAGTGGAGACAGTGATGTAATAATAATCCTCTATACGGGTGAGCTGGATCATTCCGGCTATGGCATC
>JAEEGL013855739.1_pt1 | contig 27649 bp, 27 predicted proteins | sample 9134231 | NCBI WGS metagenome assembly JAEEGL01 (sample SAMN16246548, study PRJNA631951) | gut metagenome | biome: gut microbiome; feature: rumen; material: fiber-attached | host: Bos | place: Iran: Karaj | collected 2018-10
CCGTGGGTCGGGGGTTCGAATCCCTTCGAGCACAGTATGGTGGCTATGGCGCAGTTGGCTAGCGCGCCAGATTGTGGCTCTGGAGGCCGAGGGTTCGAATCCCTCTAGCCACCTTGTGACAATCAATGATGGGCTATCGCCAAGCGGTAAGGCACAGGACTTTGACTCCTGCATTCGTTGGTTCGAATCCAACTAGCCCAGTTTGGGCAGTTTGATAATTTGATATATATTATGGGGCACTAGCTCAGTCGGTAGAGCACTTGACTTTTAATCAAGGTGTCGGGGGTTCGAATCCCCCGTGCCTCACTCAAAAGCGCAATTCCAATTGCGCTATTTTTTATCCATGGTAATCCAAGTGGATTACAGCGAGTGGATTAAGAATCCACAATTATTAATATATGCGGGCGTGGCGGAATTGGCAGACGCGCTAGATTTAGGTTCTAGTGGGAGACCGTGCAGGTTCAAGTCCTGTCGCCCGTACTCATTAAATTAATAAGAGGCTGCTACTTTTTTAGTAAATGGTTAAGTAAGTGGCTAATAGAAAAAGAGACCAACAAATATGGGGACAATTCAGTCCTTGATTGTTGGTCTCTTTGATTACAGGACAAGGAAAATACAGTTGGTTAGTAGCTTACTCGATTTCGTTAGTTGTCTTTACTATAACGCCGGACAAATAACTGTTATGATAACGCTTGTCACGTGTTACATCTTCACCAAACCAGTCAGGGGGAGTGAAATTGTTTGCTTCTTCAGTTGATTCAAATTCAACTTCTACAATGGCCAGACCGGTAAATACTCCGTGAAAGATGTCCAACTCTGCGGTGAGCTCTTCATCCAGTGGAATCAGATATCTGGTTTTGGAAATGATATTTCCGTCGGCTTTTTTTCGAAGATGATAATAGCTGTGTTCATTTAGAGGAAGATTATATTCTTCTCTCACCATCATTCCACTTCCCTTATAAGTGAGGTAATAATCAGTGTTTGATTTTCTGACTCTGACAACCGGATTGATAGACAGGTAAGCCTGTTCAAGTTCAAGAGATTGAAAATCATTGAGATTTTCAGGGAAGTCTTTTATTAAAAATTTTCTTTCTATTTCCATATTTTTATTAATCCTCCTGTGTCTAAAAATAATGAATCTGACACTATTGTATCACGCAAGAATGTAGTTTGAAAATGAAAAGTCGATATGTTATACTGAAAAGGCACTTGCTGAATGATGATTGCATAATGAAAATAGCATAATAGTAATTAAACAATGATATTTGCAGGATAATATGGACAAGAAAGAATGAAGTAACTGGTGCAGAAAAAAACAGCAAAATATATGATAATAACGGAGTGAGATTATGAAGAAAGTATACGCATTTTTTGCAGATGGGTTTGAAGAAGTAGAAGCTTTAATGGTTATTGATTTACTTAGAAGAACACATGAGGTAGAAGTGGTTACAACATCAGTAACAGATGAGATTATGGTTAAGAGTTCCCATGGATTCAATATTATGGCGGATGAACTGATAGCTAATATAGATTTTGAAGATGGAGACATGATTTTCCTTCCGGGAGGTATGCCTGGAACAACTAACCTTGCAGCATGCAAATTGCTCACTGATAATGTTGTGAAATACAATAACGAGGGTAAAAAACTTGCAGCGATATGTGCAGCTCCAAGTATTTTAGGAAATCTTGGGCTTGTCGAGGGAAAGAATGCTACATGTTTCCCGGGATTTGAAAATCAGATGAAAGGAGCTTTGTCTGTAGGAGGAAAAGTTGTAACTGACGGTAATATTACAACTGCAAAAGGTCTTGGAGCAGCTCTTGAGATGGGACTTGAACTGATAAAGATTCTTGTAAGTGAAGAAAAGAGCGAGGAGATAGCAAAAGCAATCCAGTACAGATAATACGCAAAGTGCAGAGGATATACAAAGTACAGAGAATATAAAAAAATAAATAAAATACTCACGGTACAGATAGTGAATAATACACATGATAAACACAAAAAAAAGGTAAGATTATAGTGTCAGTTTGTGGCATCTAAGAAGTTTTGTTGATAAACTTTATAATTAGATAATGACAATGTATAATAATCGTGTTATAATGATATACTGTTGTGGAGTGTCCGCAAACGAAATAGGAGGATTATATTAAAATGAGTTTACAGGTAGAGAAATTAGAAAATAACACAGCGAAGCTTACTATTGAAGTAGCAGCAGAAGAAGTTGAAAAAGCCATTGAAAAGGCATACAAGAAGAATAAAAACAGATTTAACGTACCGGGATTCAGAAAAGGTAAAGTACCACGTAACATGGTAGAAAAGATGTACGGCGTTGAAGTTTTCTACGAAGATGCAGTTAATTCTATGATTCCTGATGCATACGCAAATGCAGCAGAGGAGAGTGGTCTTGAAATCGTAGCAAGACCTGAGATCGATGTAGTTCAGATTGAATCAGGAAAGCCATTTATCTTTACAGCTGAGGTTGTATTGAAACCGGAAGTTGAACTTGGAAAATACAAAGGAATCGAGACAGCAGCACCTGATCTTGAAGTGACAGAAGAAGATATTCAGGCTGAGATTAACAAAGTATTAGATCAGAATGCGAGACTTATCACTGTTGATGACAGAGCTGTTCAGGATGGCGATCAGACAGTTATCGATTTCGAAGGATTTGTTGACGGAACTCCATTTGAAGGTGGAAAGGGTGAAGATTATCCTTTAACAATCGGATCTCACTCATTCATCGATACTTTCGAAGAACAGTTGATTGGAAAGAACATCGGAGAGGAAGTTGAAGTTAATGTAACTTTCCCTGAAGAATATCACGCAGAGAACCTTGCAGGTAAGCCGGCAATGTTCAAGGTTACAGTTAAGGAAATCAAAGTAAAAGAACTTCCTGAATTAGATGATGAGTTTGCACAGGATATTTCAGAGTTTGATACTCTTGATGAATACAAAGCAGATATCAAGAAGAATCTTGAAGAGTCAAAGAAGGCAGAAGCTGAGAGAGCAAAAGAAGGCGAAATTATCAAAGCTATCGTAGATGATGCTAAGATGGATATCCCGGAAAAGATGATTGAAGCACAGGCTCAGCAGATGGTTGAAGAGTTCGCTCAGCAGATTCAGTCTCAGGGTATTACATTTGAACAGTACATGCAGTTCACAGGTTCTACAGTTGATGCATTACTTGAGCAGGTTAAGCCACAGGCACTTGCAAGAATTCAGTCAAGATTAGTACTTGAAGCTATCGTTGATGCAGAGAACATTGAAGTATCTGACGAAGAGTTCGAGAAAGAACTTGAGGAGATGGCTAAGAATTACAATATGGAACTTGATGCAATCAAAGGACTTGTATCAGGTGCAGAAGCAGATACATTAAAGAAAGATATCGCTGTTCAGAAGGCTGCAAAGTTAGTAGTTGCAGAAGCAAAATAACATTAATTGACAGTTGATTTGAACAGATTTGGAGGTGTTATAATGAGTTTAGTACCTTACGTCATTGAACAGACAAGCAGAGGCGAACGTTCATACGACATTTACTCAAGATTATTAAAAGACAGAATTATATTCTTAGGAGAAGAAATAAATGCAACCACTGCAAGTCTTGTAGTAGCACAGCTTCTTTTCCTTGAATCAGAAGATCCAAATAAGGATATTCATATGTACATTAACAGCCCGGGTGGTTCGGTATTCGATGGTTTGGCAATATATGATACAATGAATTATATTAAATGTGACGTTGCCACAACATGTATCGGAATGGCAGCAAGTATGGGTGCTTTCCTTTTATCAAGCGGGGCAAAAGGAAAAAGATATGCACTTCCAAACGCTGAGGTTATGATTCATCAGCCACTTGGTGGAGCTCAGGGACAGGCTAGTGATATCAAGATAGCTGCAGACCACATTTTGAAAAACAAAGAGAGATTAAACAAGATTCTTGCTGAGAACACAGGACAGCCACTTGAAGTTATCGAAAAAGATACTGACAGAGACAACTGGCTTGATGCTGAAGTTGCAAAAGAATATGGCTTGATAGATGAAGTTATTGTCAGAAAAGATAAATAATCAATTGAGGCACCGCTTAAATTAAGTGGTGCCTTAAGTACTATTTTTTGGAGGTATTATATGGCAAATAAGAGAAGTGATGAAAGAATCAGATGCTCGTTTTGTGGAAAGAGTCAGGAGCAAGTAAAAAAACTTATTGCCGGACCTGATGGTTCATATATCTGTGATGAATGTGTTGAGATTTGCGCAGAAATCATAGAAGATGAAGTGTACAACAAAATGGGAGGAGACAGTCATCCGGAGGAGGAGATTAATCTCTTAAAACCAAAGGAAATCAAGGAATTCCTTGACGAATATGTTATTGGTCAGGATGATGCAAAAAAGGTTCTTTCTGTTGCGGTATATAATCATTACAAAAGAATTCTTTCAGGACAGGATCTTGATGTTGAATTACAAAAAAGTAATATTTTGATGCTTGGTCCTACAGGCTCAGGTAAGACTTATCTTGCACAGACACTTGCAAAGATACTAAATGTACCGTTTGCAATTACAGATGCCACAGCACTTACTGAGGCAGGATATGTTGGTGAAGACGTCGAGAATATTCTTCTCAAACTTATTCAGGCAGCAGATTATGATATTGAACGTGCACAGATGGGTATTATCTATATTGACGAGATTGATAAGATTACCAAGAAATCTGAGAACGTATCCATAACAAGAGATGTTTCAGGTGAGGGCGTTCAGCAGGCATTACTCAAGATATTAGAGGGAACTAATGCAAGTGTTCCACCACAGGGAGGAAGAAAGCATCCTCATCAGGAACTTATACAGATTGACACTACAAATATCTTATTTATTTGCGGTGGTGCTTTTGACGGATTAGAGAAGATTGTTGAAAGCAGAATCGATGAATCTGCAATAGGATTTAATGCTGTTATTCCTGAAAGAAACACAGATAATTTCGATAAATTAATGAAGAAAGTAATGCCACAGGATTTAGTGAAGTTCGGTCTTATTCCTGAGTTTATAGGTCGTGTGCCTGTAACCGTTTCACTACAGTCATTAGATGTTGATGCATTAAAGAAGATTCTTGTTGAGCCAAAGAATGCACTTGTAAAACAATACAGAAAATTATTCGAACTTGATGGAGTTAAGTTGACATTCACTGATGAGGCAATAGAGGAGCTTGCAAAGATGTCTTTTGAGAGAAAGACAGGAGCGAGAGGACTTAGAGCTATTATGGAAAGCGCAACAATGGACATTATGTATGAAGTTCCTTCAGATGAGAAGATTGTTGAGTGTATTGTGACAAGAGAAGCTGTTTTAGGTCTTGATTCACCGGAATTAGTGTACGAAAATAACCTAGACGCAAAGATTAAAAAAGCAGCAAAGAAAGCTAAAGAAGAGAGCGAACAGAGCGCATAAATGTGCGGATTTTGAGAGCAAAGCAGAGCACATAGAGGTGTTGTGAAGAACTCAATTAGTTACAGAAAGAAAAAAAGAATATAATCGAAGAGAACGGGTAGGAGTGATTATATGGCGGATAAAGTAATGGAATTACCGGTAATAGCCTTGAGAGGACTGGCTATTTTACCGGGCACAACAGTGCATTTTGATATTAGCAGAAAGTTATCAATAAACGCTGCAGAGACTGCAATGATGAGCAAACAGAAGTTGTTTGTTGTTGCCCAGAGGGATCCGTCTGTTTCAGATCCCGATATGGAGGATTTGTATTCAATCGGAACAATCGTAAGGGTTAAGCAGCTTGTAAAACTTCCAAATAAGTTGGTTCGTGTGCTTGTTGAAGCAGAAGCAAGAGGAGAGATTAACGATTTTATTGATGAGCCTAACTATCTGTGTGCGGAAGTGTACAGTTGTGATGATATAATAAATGATTATTCTGTTGAGGAGGCGGAGGCAAGACTTCGTGTCCTGAGAGAGGCTGTGCAGAACTACGGCAATGCAGCAGAGAATATAAACAAAGAGACTGTAAGAATAGTTGCAGCTGAAGAAAATATCTTGGAGATGCTTTATCAGGTAATACTCAGTTTTCAGACGGATTATATTTGCAAGCAGGCTTTTCTCGAGGCCAGAACTGTCAGTGAACAGTATGATATCATTATGGAGTTTCTGACAAAAGAAATCGAGATTAACAAGATAAAAGAAGAAATCAGGATGAAGGTCAAAGAGCGCGTTGACAAGAATCAGCGTGAGTATATTCTCCGTGAGCAGATGAAAGTCATCAAGGAAGAACTCGGGGAAGACGATGCAGTTTCCGACGCTGACAGATTTATGGAAGAACTTGGAAAGTTAGACGCTCCTGATGAAGTAAAAGAAAAAATAGAAAAAGAAATAAAAAGATTTAGGACAATTGCACCTGCTTCAGCGGAGAGTACAGTTGAGAGAAATTATATCGAGACCTTGCTTGAAATGCCATGGAACAAGGTGTCTGTTGATAACGAAGATATTGATAACGCCAAGATGATTCTTGACAGGGATCACTATGGACTTGAAAAAGTAAAAGAGAGAGTGCTGGAGTTTTTGTCAGTCAGAGTGCTCACCAAGACAGAAGGAAACGGTCCTATAATTTGTCTTGTGGGACCTCCGGGAACCGGTAAGACATCCATTGCAAAATCAGTGGCACAGGCGCTTGGCAAAGAATATGTTAGAATCGCACTTGGTGGTGTGAGAGATGAGGCAGAAATCAGAGGTCACAGAAAGACTTATATTGGTGCAATGCCCGGAAGAATCGCAACAGGACTTAAGCAGGCAGGAACAAAGAATCCTCTGATGTTATTTGATGAGATAGACAAGCTTGGAGCTGATTACAAAGGAGATCCTTCATCAGCACTTTTAGAGGTTCTTGATTCTGAGCAGAACTGTAAGTTCAGAGATAACTATATAGAACTCCCATTGGATTTGTCGCAGGTTTTATTTATTGCAACGGCAAACAACACTCAGACTATTCCAAAGCCTCTGCTTGACAGAATGGAACTTATAGAAGTTACAAGTTATACAGAGAACGAAAAGCTTCACATTGCAAAAGAACATCTTGTGAGCAAGCAGATAAAGAGAAATGGTTTAAAGCCGGAGATGCTTCGAATAACAGATGGAGCTATGGCAAAGCTTATAAGAAATTACACAAGGGAAGCCGGAGTGAGAAATCTTGAAAGAAAGATTGGGGAACTCTGTAGAAAGGCAGCTCGTGAGATAGTGTGTGGTAATACACTTGATGTTATTATTACCGAGGGTAAATTAGAAAATTATTTAGGCAAGAAGCTGTTTACAGTTGATCTTGCAAATGAGATAAATGAAGTGGGAATTGTCAGAGGACTTGCATGGACAAGTGTTGGTGGTGATACACTTCAGATTGAAGTCAATGTTATGCCCGGAAAAGGCGAAGTAATGCTGACAGGAAGTATCGGAGATGTAATGAAGGAATCTGCTAAGGCAGGTCTTAGTTACATAAGAAGTATTTCTGACAAATATAGAATAGACAGTGACTTTTTCGAGAAACACGATATTCATATTCATATACCTGAGGGGGCAGTTCCAAAAGACGGACCGTCTGCAGGTATTACCATGGCAACTGCAATGTTATCGGCAATTATAAATGTACCGGTAAATGCAAAACTTGCCATGACAGGAGAGATAACACTTAGAGGAAGAGTTCTCCCAATTGGAGGCCTAAAAGAAAAAATATTGGCAGCAAAGATTGCGGGAATTGAAACAGTACTTGTTCCTGAAAAGAACAGACCTGACATGGATGAGATTTCAGATGAGATTAAAGGCGGGCTCAACATTATCCACGTAAGTTCAATGGAAGAAGTTCTAAAAGAAGCATTAGTCAGAGAATAATCTTGAATTAAAACAGGAGAAAGAAATGATAGTTAAAAATGCAGAACTTGCAACAGTGTGTGGGGTTACAAGCAAATTACCTGAGAATGATATGCCTGAAATTGCTTTTGCAGGAAAGTCAAATGTTGGTAAGTCATCTTTGATAAACGGCCTGGTTAACAGAAAGTCACTTGCAAGAACTTCCTCACAACCCGGTAAAACTCAGACAATCAATTTTTACGAGATAAATCATGAGATGTATTTTGTTGATCTTCCGGGATACGGATATGCAAAAGTATCAAAAGAAATAAAAGCAAAATGGGGAAAACTCATTGAACGTTATTTGAATAATTCAAAACAGCTGAAAGCTATATTTTTACTTGTCGATATAAGACATGAGCCTTCTGCCAATGATGTTGACATGTATCAGTGGGTGCTTGCCAGTGGCTATGAGCCTATTATAATTGCAACAAAAGCAGATAAGATAAAGAGAAGTCAGTTGTTGAAGAATATCAAAATAATAAAAGAAAAACTTGGCTCTAAAGATATCACAGTTATTCCATTCTCTGCCCAGACTAAGCAGGGAAAAGAGGAGATACTTGATTTGATAGAAGAGATTACAAAGGAGTAGAGAAGAAATGGCAGTTGATTCGGCAACCCTATATAAACTCATAATTTTATACATGCTGAATAAAGTCAATTTTCCATTAACAAACACACAGATTTCAGACTTCTTTTTGGAGAATGACTATACAAATTATTTTTCATTGCAGCAGTCTATAAATGATTTGGATAGCAAAGGATTTATTTTCTCAGATACAATCAGAAATGCATCTTATTATCATCTGACATCCGAGGGAAGACAAACAATTGAATATTTTGAAAACAAGATTCCAAACAGAATAATTGATGACATAGATGTGTTCCTGATGAGTAACAAATACGAACTTCGAAACGAGGTGGGAACCTTATCAGATTACTACAGAAGTTCAAATGGAGAGTACATCGTTCATTGCCAGGTAAAAGAGAGTAATACAATTCTAATCGAGTTAAATTTATCTGTTCCGACAAAAGAGGCAGCATCCTTTATGTGTTCAAGATGGAAAGATGCCAGTGCTGAAATATACAAGTATACCATTAACAATCTGATGAAGAGCAAGGCAGAAATTGATGATAAAAATGAAGCCGCAGGTCAGGAACAAAAGGAAGCGATAAAGGAAGAGTTAAGGGAAGGAATAAAAGAAGAAAGTCAGATTGGAGACGCTGGCGTGGTAGAAACAAGTGAGGACAAAGATATAATTAAAAGTGAAATTATAACGGAAAAGAACAGTGTTACAGAATAGATTTTTCAAAAAAAGACAGCTTTTTGAGGCTGTCTTTTTTTGATCATTATTTTATATTATCTTTAACCGCCTTACTTACAACTTCTGCAACTTCAGGATTGAATGCTTCAGGAAGAATGAATTCATCACAGAGTTTGTCTTCAGGAACTAAAGAAGCAATCGCATTTGCAGCAGCCAGTTTCATCTCTTCTGTAATCTGCTTTGCGCGTCCCTCAAGAGCACCTTTGAAAATTCCAGGGAATGCAACTACGTTGTTTACCTGATTTGGAAAATCAGAACGGCCTGTTCCGACTATTCTTGCACCCGCAGCCTTTGCAACATCAGGCATAATTTCTGGTGTTGGATTAGCCATTGCAAAAATAATAGCATCTGAATTCATTGATTTTACCATCTCTTCTGAAACTATGTTAGGAGCTGAAACACCTACAAAGATATCGGCACCAACTAAAGCGTCAGCAAGTTTTCCATTCTTTCCTTCAAGGTTAGTAATTTCAGCCATTTCCTTCTGAGCCCAGTTAAGATCAGCGACATCTTTTGAAAGAATACCGTATAATCCACAGATAGTAAGATTTTTGAAACCGTACTTAAGTAAAAGTTTTGAGATTGCAATACCGGCAGAACCGTCGCCGTTTACAACAACTTTACAGTTTTCTTTTTCTTTTCCAACAACTTTTAGTGCATTGATAATACCTGCAAGAACAACGATTGCAGTTCCGTGCTGGTCATCATGGAATACAGGAATGTCCAGTCTTTCCTTTAATTTTCTCTCGATTTCAAAACATCTTGGAGCTGAAATATCCTCAAGATTAATTCCGCCAAATCCGGGCGCAATTCTTACAACAGTTTCAACGATTTCGTCAGGGTCCTGAGTGTCAAGACAGATAGGAAATGCGTTTACGCCTCCGAACTCTTTGAAGAGACAAGCCTTTCCTTCCATAACAGGCATTGCAGCGTAAGGACCGATATTACCAAGGCCGAGAACCGCGCTACCGTCAGAAACGACAGCTACTGTGTTTGCTTTGATTGTGTATTTGTATACGTCTTCAGGATTGTTGTGTATCTCTACGCAAGGTCTTGCAACACCCGGAGTGTAGGCAAGGGACAAATCCTCGCGGTTTTCAATTTTACATTTTGATTCAGTACTGATTTTTCCAACTAAATCTGCGTGAAGTTGTAATGCTTTTTCATCTGTAGTCATAATAACCTCCAAATTATAAAATATAATGATGGCAATTACATTAAATTGCCTGTTGCGATGAAATGAATTTCAATATATCGCAACATTTCAATAGTAACACATTTTTTGTGATTTCACTATATTTTTTGAAATTAATGTGTTATCATGTATTCATGTGGTTAAGTACCACAATTCTTTAAATATCTATAATATTAAATTGTTTAATTCGAAAATTACCCAATAACATAAATAACACCCAACAACATAAAATAAGAAACAATTATATAACTAACAGAATAGAAGACTTGTTACGGAAGGAGAAACATGAGAGAAAAGTTAATGACATTACCTGTAAAGGAATTACGTGAAATTGCTAAAACAAATGGTATTAAGTCAGTTACAACAATGAAAAAAGCTGATTTGGTTGAAGCGATTTTGGTAATGAATGATTCAAAAAAAGAAGCGTCAGATGATAAAAAGAAAAAGTCCGATGGCAAAAAAGAAGCGTCAGATGATAAAAAGAAAAAGTCTGAGGACAAAAACGAAAAGGACAGAGCAGAAAGCAAAAAGTCCGAAAAAGAAAAGCATGGTGAAAAATCAGAATCTTCGAATGAAGAAGGTGAAATAAGTGAAGAAGAGTACGACGGACATGATGCAAGAACCGGAATTCTCGAGGTAATGCCTGACGGATTCGGATTTATCAGATGCGACAACTATATGCCTGGAGATGATGATGTGTATGTTGCGCCAACTCAAATCAGAAGATTTTCTTTAAAGACAGGAGATATTCTTACAGGAAGAGTTAAGGCAAGAAAAGAGACTGACAAGTTTGCTGCACTTTATTATTTAGACAGAGTTAACGGAGAGACTCTTGATAAAGTAATGGGAAGAAAGAACTTTGAAGATCTTACACCTATATTTCCAAATGAGAGACTTCATTTAGAGACAAGCAGCAGAAATATGGCAATGAGAATTGTTGATCTTGTAAGTCCTATTGGAAAAGGACAAAGAGGAATGATTGTATCACCTCCAAAGGCAGGAAAGACAACGCTTCTTAAAGAAACCGCCAAATCAATACTGAAAAATAATCCGGAGATGCAAATGATTATTCTGCTTATCGATGAGAGACCTGAAGAAGTTACAGATATTAAAGAGGCAATTTCAGGTGAAAACGTTGAAGTAATCTATTCAACATTTGATGAACTTCCTGAGCATCATAAGAGAGTATCTGAGATGGTAATTGAGAGAGCAAAGAGACTTGTTGAGCATGGAAAAGATGTTATCATCCTTCTTGACAGTATCACAAGACTTGCAAGAGCGTATAACCTTACAGTTCCACCAAGTGGAAGAACTTTGTCAGGTGGACTTGATCCGGCAGCTCTCCATATGCCAAAGAGATTCTTTGGTGCAGCAAGAAACATGAGAGAAGGCGGAAGTCTTACCATACTTGCCACAGCCCTTGTTGATACAGGAAGCAAGATGGATGACGTTGTATACGAAGAGTTTAAGGGAACCGGTAACATGGAACTTGTCCTTGACAGAAAATTGTCTGAGAAGAGAGTATTCCCAGCAATAGATATAGTAAAATCAGGAACGAGAAGAGAAGACTTGCTCCTCAATAATGATGAAAAGAATGCTTCATATATAATGAGAAAAGAAATAAACGGATTGAAAGCAGACGAAGCAGTTGAGAGAATTCTTGATCTCTTCTATAAGACAAAAGATAATGAGGATTTCTGTCAGAAAGTCGCAAGAATCAGAAGAACGCCGCAGATGAGATAAGATAAAAAGCTTTTTCAAGAAACCTCTTGAATATGAAAAAATGTTATGTTATAATAACAAGGCTGTTGCGAATGCAAAAGCAAATAATATAGAAAGAGTACGAGGTGAATGTAATGAGAGAAGGAATCCATCCAGATTACCATCAGGCAACCGTTACATGTAACTGTGGAAACACATTTGTAACAGGTTCTACAAAGGAATCTATTCACGTTGAAATTTGTTCAGCATGCCATCCATTCTATACAGGACAGCAGAAAGCTATTTCAGCACGTGGTAGAATAGAGAAGTTCAACAAGAAATATGGTATGAAGTAATTATTTTAGATAACAGGTTGAGATTTATATCTCAACCTATTTTCTTTTAAAGAAAAAGGGATTTAATATGAGTGACAATAAAAAAAAGTGTTCTTCAGGTATAGGCGGTCAGGCCGTGCTTGAGGGAATCATGATGAAAAATAAAAATCATTATGCGGTAGCCGTAAGAAAACCAAATAAGGAAATTGAGATAGATATTCAGGAGTACAACAGTATTGCTGCAAAGAATAAGATTTTTTCACTTCCATTTATTAGGGGAGTATTCAGTTTTGTGGATTCACTGATTGTTGGAATGAAGACTCTTACCTACTCTGCAAGTTTTTTTGAGGATGAGGAAGGAGAGACAGAAGCAGAAGAATCAGCCTTTGAAAAATGGCTCACTGAGAAGTTTGGAGACAAATTAGAGAGTGTTATCATGTTTTGTACAGTTGCATTTTCAATTGTATTTTCAGTGGTGCTGTTTATGATGTTGCCATTGTTTGTGGCAGATACAATGAAGAAGTTTATTCCGTTTATTACTGAGCAGCATGTTCCTGCCATTGAGGGCGTTGTAAAGATGATTATATTTATTATGTATATTTATCTGATTTCATTTATGCCTGATATTAAGAGGACATATATGTATCACGGAGCGGAGCATAAGTGCATCAATTGTATCGAAACAGGAAAGGTACTGAATGTAGAGAATGTCAGATCAAGTTCGAGATTTCATAAGAGATGCGGAACAAGTTTTCTTCTTATAGTAATGGTAATAAGTATTATCTTCTTTATGTGTATAAGAAGTGACAGCACACTGGTAAAATATCTTCTCAGATTAGTGCTTGTGCCGGTGATTGCAGGAATCTCGTATGAATTTATAAGACTTGCCGGAAGTACCGACAATAAGATTGTGGGACTTTTGTCAAAACCGGGATTGTGGTTACAGCGAATAACAACCTGTGAACCGGATGACTCAATGATAGAAGTTGCAATTGCAGCAGTTGAAGCTGTGTTTGACTGGAAGAAGTATCTTGAGGAAAATGGAGTCAGCGGAATCAAAAGAGAATCTGGTAAGTGAAAATTTAGCACAATATGAAAAAGCAAATCAGATAAGTGAGGGAACAGTTCAGGATGCTCTTTAGGGATGTAATAAAAGACGCGATAGAAGTTTTGGAAAAAGAAAATATATCTGATGCAGTAAATGATGCGTGGCTTTTGTCAGAATTTGAACTCGGCATAAATCATCAGAAATACTATATGGATATGAATATGACAATAGATGATGAGCAGAGGAAACGATATATGGAACTGGTTTCAAAGAGGGCAGAACATATACCACTTCAGCACATCACAGGACATCAGGAATTTATGGGATTTGATTTTCTTGTAAATGAACATGTTCTTATTCCGAGGCAGGATACAGAACTGCTGGTTGAAAAAGCAATAGAGATTATTGAGTCGGAGATGCTTTTGAAAAATAGTGATGATGGTATAAAGAACGCACATGACAGGGTGAGCGGTATTGACAGACTCAGGGTTCTTGATATGTGTACCGGCTCCGGATGCATAGCCATTTCAGTTAAGAAGATATGTGAGCAGAAGAACATGGATATTGAAATGACGGCCGCTGACATTTCAGAAAAGGCATTAGAAACGGCAAATAAAAATGCCAAAATAAATGATGCAGAAGTTACATTCATTCATTCCGATTTGTTTGAAAATATAGACGGTGATTTTGATATCATCCTTTCTAATCCTCCATATATTCCAACAAAAGTTATTGAGGGACTGGAAGTTGAAGTTAAGGAGCACGAGCCGTATAATGCCCTTGATGGTTTGGAGGACGGCTTGCACTTCTACAGGCTGATAACGGAGGAAGCTTCAAAGAGAATAAAGACAGGATATATTATTTACGAGATTGGATATGATCAGGCAAATGCAGTTTCTGACATATTGAGAAATATAGCAAGTTGTGTTAAAGTGTATAAGGATTTGGCGGATAATGACAGAGTTGTCGTTGCCAAAATCTAATAAGACTTATGAAACCGGCAGAAATGTGGGTGGAAACTTTATTAATACAGACAGCAAAATGAAAATATTAAAATGAAAGAATTAAAATGAAAATATTAGTATAAAATAATAATCTTCATCTTAGAAAGGAAAGAAAATGTTTGATAAATTAGAAGATATAGCCATAAGATTTCAGGAAATACTTGAGATGATAAATGATCCTTCAGTTATCAGTGATTCTAACAAATTCACAAAACTTATGAAGGAACAAAGTGAGCTTGCACCTATCGTGGAGGCATTTAACGAATATAAGAATGCAAAGAATACAATAGAAGAGAGCCTTATGATTCTCGACGAAGAGAGTGATGAGGAAATGAAAGAACTTGCAAAAGAAGAACTTGCAGCATCAAAGGAAAAAGTTGCAGAGATGGAGCAGAAGCTTAAGATATTGCTTCTTCCTAAAGATGTTAATGATGACAAGAATGTTGTGGTTGAAATCAGAGCAGGTGCAGGTGGAGATGAGGCAGCTCTCTTTGCGGCAGAACTCTACAGAATGTATTGCATGTTTGCAGAGACTCAGAGATGGAAGACAGAGATGATTTCGGTAAACGAAAACGGAATCGGTGGATTCAAGGAAGTTGTGTTTATGATTAACGGTGTGGGAGCTTTTGCGAAACTCAAATACGAGAGCGGAGTTCACCGTGTCCAGAGGATACCTGTAACTGAATCGGGCGGACGTATTCACACATCTACAGCGACAGTGGCAATTATGCCTGAAGCGGAAGAAGTGGATGTAGAAATAGATATGAACGATTGTAAGTTTGATGTGTTCAGAGCATCAGGAAACGGTGGACAGTGCGTAAACACAACAGACTCTGCCGTAAGACTTACACATATACCTACAGGTATTGTTATTTCATGTCAGGACGAAAAGTCACAGCTTAAGAATAAAGATAAGGCGCTTAAGGTACTCAGAGCAAGACTTTATGAACTTGAACTTCAGAAAAAGCAGGATGAAGAGTCAGAAGCAAGGAGAAGTCAGATAGGTACCGGTGACAGATCAGAAAAAATCAGAACATACAATTTTCCACAGGGACGAGTTACTGATCACAGAATTAAGTTTACTTCTCACAGATTGGACAATATTATGAACGGTGACATCAGTGAGATACTTGATAACTGTATTGCAGCAGATCAGGCAGAGAAACTTGCACGAATGAATGAGAATTAAAAACAAAAAATATAATTGTTTATTGGTACGGTTTTTGATACAATAGGTTAGTGCAAAAAAAGAACCGGGATGGTAAAAAGGATGAAGGGAATAGCAGATATTCACAATCATATTCTATTTAGTCTTGATGATGGTGCAAAGACCATAGATGATTCTATGAAAATGATAGATGAGGAATACAGCCAGGGTGTACGAAAGATTATTTTTACACCTCATTATTGGGCAGGTGTATATCAGAATGACATCAGCAGGATAAAACGCAAATATGATGAAGTGATGATAAGAGTAAATGAGAAGTACTCAGACTTGGAGTGCTTTCTTGGAAATGAGATATTATACACAGAAGATGTAGTAGATCTTGTTGAGAAGCAGAAGGTCTATACCATGGCAGATTCTGAATATATATTGGTAGAGTTTTTGCCGGGAGTCGATTATCAGGTCCTTGAGGCAAGAATCAAAAAGATATTGGTAAGCGGCTATAAGCCTATAATTGCTCATTGTGAGAGGTACAAATGTCTTTTGAACAACTATGCCAGAATTCAGCATTTAGTAGATGTGGGTGCCTATCTTCAGGTAAATGCAGACAGTGTTTATTCATTTAGATTTAAAGGATTTGTGAGCAGACTTATCGACAATGACTGCCTGCATTTTATAGGAACTGATGCACATGATATGAAGAAGAGAAGTGTGAATATCGGAAAATGTGTGAAATATCTTGAAAAAAAATACAGTGATGAATATATTGATTGGCTGTTGATTGAGAATCCACAGAAAGTTATAGATAACCAGGTTATATAATAGTGAAGTTTATATAGAAACAATTTTTAGTTTTGGGCATATGACTCTAGTATTAAATGGTCAGATGATGCTATACAATCAGTATATTTAGTGAGGGAACTATGGAATTTGAAAATTACAAAGATGAAATTGAAATTGACTTAAGAGAATTATTTGCTGTAATTCTCAGCAGATTATACATTATTATTCTTGTGGGTGTGTTAGGAGCTATATTGGCATTTACTTATACAAAGCTTTTCATTGCACCACAGTATGCATCTACTACAAAGGTGTATATTCTCAGTAACAAGGAAGACGACAGGCTTACAACAAGTGATTTGGCGTTTGCTTCATACCTTGCGCTCGACTATCAGGAACTTATTGTGAGTGAGCCGGTTATGATGGAAGTTATTGACGAACTCAATCTTAACATGACTACAAAAGCCCTGGCATCACATATTAATGTTCAGCTTATCGAAAATACCCGAATAATAAAAATAACCGTAAGAGATACTTCGGCCACAATGGCAAAGAGAATTGCCGATTGTGTAAGAGATGCGGTAAATGATAAGACTAAAGACGTAATGGGAGGAATAGAGGCTATCAACCCTATTGATGAGGCTACGATGCCGGTTGTTCCTGCAAGTCCGAATATATATAAGAACACTGCAATCGGATTCCTTGGTGGAGCTTTTATTGTATTGTTGGTTGTAGTTGTTTTATTCCTTCTTGATGATACAATCAAGTCGCAGGAGGATATAGAGAAATATCTTGGACTCAGCGTACTTGCTTCTATTCCGTATCAGAAGAGTGATGATTCAAAAAGCAAAAAGAATAAGAACAAATCAAAGAAAAAGGAAAAGGAGGCGTAGCATATGTTAACAATCAATATGGATAAAATCAGAAATTTGGATTACGCCTCAAGAGAAGCGTACAAGTCACTTAGAACAAACGTACAGTTCTGTGGTAATGATATAAAGGTAGTTGCAATTACTAGTTCAATTCCTAATGAAGGAAAGTCAATGGTTTCATTTAACCTTGCGGCTTCCATGTCTGAATCAGGAAACAGAGTACTCTTTGTTGACTCTGATCTTAGAAAGTCAGTTCTTATGGGTAGATACAAAATCAACAATTCAATTAAAGGGTTGACTCAGTATTTATCAGGAGTTGAAGAGATGAGTGGGGTAATATACAACACAAACTTTGAGAATCTTGACGTTGTATTATCAGGACCTGTTCCTCCAAACCCATCAGAACTTTTGGGAAACGAAAGTTTTGAAAAACTTATCGAGTATGGAAGAGAAAACTACGATTATATTATCGTGGATACTCCTCCTATCGGACGAGTTATTGACGCTGCTATTGTTGCAAGACAGTGTGATGGAATTATCTTCCTTATTTCTCAGGGAAGTATAAGTTATAAGTTTGCTCAGAAGCAGGTTGCTCAGCTTAAGAAGACAGGCTGCAAACTCCTTGGAGTAATTCTTAACAAAGTGGATGAAGAGGGAAAAGGAAAGTACTATTCTAAGTATGAGTACAAATATGGAAAAGGCTATTATTAAGTGATCGTTTATAACCATGTGATATGATCAGGTGGTTTATCTTCAAAAATCGAGTAGGATATCCTGCTCGATTTTGTGGTACAATTACTAAATAGAAGTGATTAAGCAGAATGCTGAAGCACAAGAAATAAAAAAGATTAGACAAATTACGGAATCATTACATTGTGTGAAAAATGAGAAACAATTGGAAGAAATAACAGTAACGGTGAATGTATGACATATACAGAGAACAAATTTATTGAGATTATAAGTAATTACATAAATGGAATAAAAGAGATAGACATTCTTCCGGAAGAAATTGATACGAAGCGTATGAAGGAACTTTTTAAGATACACAGACTCATGGGAATCGGATACAGTTATCTGAAGGATTATGAGATTGAAGGGGACCTTATACCTTCTCTTGAGAGTGGTTTTTTCAGTGAGGTGACTCAGTATCAGAGAAGACAGTTTGTATTTCAAAGAATAAAAGAGATTCTGACAAAGCAGAGTATCAAACATGTTTGCTTTAAAGGAAGCTATCTGGGTAATTATTATCCTGTAAAAGAACTTAGGACAATGAGTGACCTGGATATTTACATTGCGCCTGCTGACAGGGACCGGGGAAGAAAGATTCTTATCGAAAAAGGTGCTGATCCTATGGAAAAAGTCAGTGACAGTACGGTTGATGTTTATAATTTTCACAGCATTAATATTGAGGTTCATAATAATCTTGTATCTGACGGAATATGGATGAATGGTGTGAATTTTGATGAATATTACAAAGATATATTAGATAAATGTGAAGTGATGGAGAATTGTACGTACAAGATAAATGATAACGATCATTTGATATATCTGATTTTTCATGCTGCAAAGCACTTCTATGAAAGTGGAATCGGTGTGAGAATGCTTATGGACTTTCCTGTTATTATCAAGAATTCAGAGCAGATTGACTGGGATTATATATGGCAGGAATTGGAAAAAATAAAATTATCCGATTTTGCTTCTAAAATCTTTCAGATATGTGAAAGGATATTCGGAGATTTTGGTGTAGTCTATAAAAATAAGTCGGAATTTGAGCAGATAGAACAGATGATGAAGTTCATTTTGGACGGCGGTGTTTATGGATTCAGCAATAAAAACGGTGATATCAGAAGGCTGAGAAATAAGTCAGCAACAAAAGACGGAAGGCAGAATCTGTTTGTGGGAACTATAAGAATGCTGTTTCCTTCAAACAAGGAAATGAGAAGAATCAGTGAATGGTATGCCAATAAACCTGCTGTATTGCTTCCGGTTGCATATGTCAGAAGAATTGTTGAAAATATCAGCGAGCGAGGGGGACTGTTCAAGGTGCTTAAGAGTGCCCCTGAAGTATATAATGATTCTGCTGATAAGGCGGATGTTTTGAAGATAATGAATTTACAGGAATAAAGTGCAGTTTATTTGCGACAAAGATGACTGTTTTTAGATAATAAATTTACAGGAAAAATAGGTGTATTTTATGAAAAGGCGTGACAAATATATTATTGCTGAAATGAATACAATATTGGAATTAGAACACGAGAGAACATACAGACAGGCAGAGGATTACAAGGTATCAGATGATGCATTCGCTGAAGAAGAAGCTGAAGCTGTTGTGAAGTTTGAAGATGGATTCCTTGAACAGAGGCAGGAGATTAGAAAACATGATCTTTCTCTCAGTGATTTAGAGTATATGTATACAGGATCCCTGTTTTACAGATTCCTGCTTGCAAAAGGAGGAATGATGATTCACTCCTCAGCTGTTGTGGTTGACGGGTATGCATATCTGTTTTCGGCAGACAGCGGAACAGGAAAATCCACCCATACACAGTTATGGCTAAAGCATTTTGGAGAACGCGCTTACATCCTTAATGATGACAAGCCTGCAATCAGAAAAATAGGTGATGAGTGGTTTGCTTACGGAACACCATGGAGTGGAAAAACCGACATGAATGTCAACACAAAAGTTAAGCTTGGTGCAATTGTATTTTTGGAAAGATCAGAAGAGAATTTCATAGAAGAGGCGGAATCTGAATGGATTATTCCAAAAGTTATTGCCCAGACAACAAGAAAATTAAAGGCAGTCGAGAATCTTGATTATCTTTTAGCAACTTTGGAAAAATTAATTGCAGAAGTTCCGGTGTACAGGTTTGGATGCAATATCAGTGATGAGGCTGTTGTCACATCATACGAGGCTGTCAGAAGAGTGTGACGAATTAGAATTTTGGAGGATGTTATGAAAGTTAAAGAAGGTTATTTATTAAGAGAAGTTGCAGGAAGTAAAGTTGTTCTTCCGATAGGTGAGGCTACACTTGATTTTAACGGGATGGCAACTCTTAACGATGCAGGAGCGTTTTTGTTTGAACAGATGAAGCAGGACGTTACTGAGGATGATTTGGTTAAGATAATGTTGGAAACATATGATATAGATGAAGAAACTGCAACAAATGACGTAAAAGCATTTGTTGAAAAGGTCAAAGGCGCAGGAATCATTGAGTAAGACTATATCGGATGCGAGATGACTCCCACTTCAAGCACATATGTGCTATATGTCGAGTCAGACTAAATTTGCACAGGAGATGAGGACGATAAAGTGAATAAGACAATATCTATGCAGGAAATGGGAGCAATAATCAAAGAACAACTGGCAGAAGGCGGGCAGGTAAGATTTACTCCCAAAGGAAACAGCATGCTTCCAATGCTTAGAAATAATCTGGATACAGTTACACTTAAAAGAAGTGAGGGCAGATTAAAAAAATATGATCTGCCATTGTATCAGCGAAAAGATGATTCATATGTTCTTCACAGAGTGGTTAAGGTTTGTGATGACGGCACCTATATGATGAGAGGTGATAACCAGCTCTATACGGAGAGAGGTATAACTGATGAGCAAATCGTTGGTGTGGTTGCCTCTTTTACCAGAAAAGGTAAGGAATATACGGATAGCAGTCCGGGTTACAGACTATATGGATTTGTCTGGGTAAATACTAATTCTGTCAGAAAAATATTGAAGAAAACCAGAAGGTTTCTTGGCAGGATAAAAAGGAAGATAAAGAAAATAATAATTCACAATTGATATGATAATGTATTTACGGAAGACAGAAATTGGTGGCATACTTATTAAGAATGTCAGAGTATTTTTGAAAAAAGATGAGTAAAAAATATATGCATGGCGCGAGAGGATAAGCAGAGATGAAAGATAGAGATACAATAAAATGGTTGTATAAAATAACAAAAAAGCAAATACCCACAATTATTTTTCTGAGTATTTCAAACGCTTTGCTTGCAGCAATAGGAGTATCTATTGCATTGCTCAGTAAAAAGGTAATTGATTCGGCGGTAAGGATAGCTGCCGGATCAGATTCAGAAACGAAAGATTACAGCACACTCATTATATATGGTGTGCTTATATTTATTGTTATATCCCTGAGAGTTGTTACCAGAATACTGACACAGAGTTTGTCCGTAAAGGCTCAGGCGCGTATGGAGATGGGAATGCGTGCAAAGATGTTTCGGTCCATTCTGGACAAGGATTACAGTAAGATTAGTAAATACCACAGTGGGGAACTGATGAACAGACTGACAAGTGATATATCAATAGTAAGTAATGGTATGGTCAGCATTATTCCTGATACAACATATATAGTTGTTCAGTTTTCGGGAGCTTTTGTGGCACTGATGTTTTTTGACTGGAAGTTTGCGTTAGTTTTTGTTGCAGGAGGATTGGTGGTTTTCTTCATTATTTGTCTGTTCAAGAGAAAAATGAAGTTCTTGCATAAACTGGTGCAGCAGACAGACGGAAGGGTTCGCTCATTCTTCCAGGAGAATATAGAGAGTCTTATTATAGTAAAGACTTTTGGAATACAAAATGAACTCATGACCAAGGGAAACGTTCTTCAGGAAGACAACTACGATGCAAAAATGAGAAGAAGAAAAGTAAACATATATGCAAATTCCGGATTTGGATTTGTATTCAATATAGGTTATCTGTATGCGCTTATGTGGTGCTCGTTCAAACTGTGCGCAAAGGCAATGACATACGGAACACTTACGGCAGTGCTGCAGCTTATCAATCAGGTCCAGATGCCGTTTGTCAACTTTACAAAGATATTTCCGCAGTTGTTTGCAATACTCGCATCCGCAGAGCGAATAATGGAAATAGAGAGCATGGAGTCAGAAAGACGTGAGGAGAAAATAGATGTTGCAACAGTTTATGACAACATGTCAAAGATAGTCTTTGACGATGTGAAGTTCAGTTATGAGAGAGATACAGTTCTTGAAGGCGGAAAGGTTGAGATAGGAAAAGGCGAGTTCGCAGCCATAAGAGGTATCTCAGGTATCGGTAAAAGTACGTTGCTAAAAATGCTTCTTGGTGTATTTGCGCCGGATTCCGGCAAGATAGAAATAGTTGGGAAAACTGGTGATTCCATGGAGGCGGATGTGTTAACAAGAGATATGTTTTCCTATGTTCCGCAGGGGAATTATCTGTTCAGTGGAACCTTGCGTGAAAATCTGAAACTTGTGAATCCTGAGGCCACAGAAGAAGAAATCACTAATGCTTTAAAAGTCAGTGAGAGTTATGACTTCGTACAGACATTGCCGGACGGACTTGATACTGTGATAGGAGAGAAGGGTCTTGGACTCTCAGAGGGGCAGGTTCAGAGAATGGCAATTGCAAGAGCGATTGTGTGTAAGTCGCCTATCATACTTCTTGACGAAGCAACATCAGCTCTTGATTACGATACAGAAGTAAAGGTGCTTAACAATATCCGCGAACTTAAGAGCAGAACCTGTATTATCATTACGCATAAGCAGGCGGCTATAGATGTGTGTGACAAGGAAATTGTAATAGAGAAGAAGAAGATATATGTGAGATAGAGAGAGTTACATGGATAGAAATCAAAAGTCGAATATTGGTTGCAAAGGTCGATGAAAAAATCTGGATTTTGTTAAGGGGTGTGGTATAATTCAACAGATGGCAGATTCTCAGATAGATTGGAGGAATGATTTATGCAGCATGTTGAAAAAACAATATATACTACAGAAGAATTGCTTAATGAAATTACGAATCTGAAAAAACAGTTAGAGCATGAGAAAGAAAGACACAGACATTGGAAGGGACTTGCGATGGTATTTCATGATTCGCTGTGGGAAGTGATGGGTGGAAAGCCGGAGCGAGTATAGCTCTGCCTAAGGCGGGTTGCAGAAATGCTCAGATGAAGAAGAAATTGTATACGAAGAGAAAAATGGCAAGAAATATGGTACTGATAAATAAACATAAAAAGGACTTTGAAAAAATCGGTGTTAAGGTAATGGTGGAAGATTATTCTATAATGTCGGTACTTAACCAAAAGAATGAGTCCTATGAATTGTTCAGAGAAAAAACAGATTGGCTATGTTCCGGATTACTACATTGTAAAAAATGCAGCTGAATTTCTTGATGCATATAATGAACTTGTGGATGCCGGCAGACAGGTTTGCTTCAAATTTGTTAATGATGAAGGTGGTAAAAGTTATCGTCTCATTGACAATTCAAATAAAGACTTTAATTCACTGCATTATCCACAGAGTTCCAGCAGAATGTCATTGGAAAATGTAATGAAAGCGCTAAATGAAAGAGAAGAATTTGAGCCGATTATGGTTATGCCATATCTTTCGGGCAATGAAGTGAGTGTTGATTGCCTGAAAACATCAAGTGGAGTAATAATGATTCCTCGCGTTAAGGGAATGACACGAGTTGAGAGCGTTTATTTACAGTGGATAAAATAATAAGATAATAGATAAAAAAAGATTTCGACGATACATGTAAGTACATGCAATGTCGGAATCTTTTTATTTTTTTGTGTAATTATCAATTGCAGATAATAAATTGATTACTCTACTGAGACTGTCGGATTCTATCGTTGATGCGAGACTTATCAGTGTATCTGTATCATAATCTGAACAATGCCCCATAAGTATAAAATCGCAACTAATATTAAGTGCTTTACTAAATTTTATGATATTTTCAGGACGAATACCTTTTGTTCCGTTTTCGGCAGTGCTTATCATTTGTGGTGTCACATCCATGAGTTCTGCTAGTTGTTCTTGAGTTAAATGTGAGTTCAAACGGGCGTTTTTTAATCTGGCGCCAATGTCTTTGTATAATGTGTGCCTTTCCAAAATAATCATCTCCTAAGTGTACTTTTTACCATTATTTAGCATTTATCATAGTTATTTCCTTTATGTTATCAGTAAAACAGAAATTGGTTAACAAACTATGGTTGAGAGAATTCAACTAAAAAGAATTGGATATGAAAACGGTATTTGATATATAAGAAAAATTTACTTGTAAAATTGAACGTGGAATTTTGTGAATGTAATCTGAAAGTTTATTGAAGAATGAATCATACAACAACCATAGTTGCAAAAACACAACTATGGTAGTATAATATTTTTTATAGTGGAATGGAATTATACTTTGAGCGGATATAAAGTGCATTCAATGGGAAAATGGAAAACGATATTTTTAGAATTATATGATTGAGATTATCAGTTAATTATATCTTCAGTGCTTTAAAGGTTGAAAAAATAGTGATTTTTGCAATCTTTAATAAGTTCTTTAATCATGGAAAATGAATATTCTATGAATATCAAAATGCTTTACTAGTAAATATGTGTGTAGTAAAAGTCGTTTAGTAATTCACGTAAAAATCAAAAATTATAATTGAATACCGTTTAATCTGATTTGTTTTTTTACTCCATATACGGATAAAAGATGAAAAAATATTATTGTCAGAATAATATTTTCATAAAAAACTGATTTTTTATAATCAATCTGTAGTTTTAATTAAAAAAAGGAGGGACAGATGTGAAAAAATTTGAAAAAAAATTTACTGTATTAATTGCAGGTATTGCTCTTTTGTTTGGTGCAATGGATGTTTCTAATGTCAAGTCGGCAGTCGATGTTGCGGGATCTTCTAATTCTATAATAGAAATAGAAGGATTTCAGATTAGCCCATCAATAGAAGGTTTTAGAACTGTTTATTCTATTGAAAATTATGACCAAGCAATTGAGGAAGTAGGGCTTATTTATGGGATTAAGGATGAATGTAATCCACAAGATATGATTGTTGGGAGTTCGTCAGATGCTGTTGTTTCATGTAAAGCAACAACAAAAGGAAAAATTGCTGTAAGCATGCATGATGATGGGAAAAAAGATTATCTAATGGCAATGACACTTATGTATGGTAATTCGTCAACATCATTTCTTTCAACAAAGTTGAGCGTGAGGGCATACGCGAAATATATTGATGGTTCATTTAAATACTCAAATATTGAAACATCTTCAATATATGATACGGCAGATGTTCTTTATCGTGAATCAAGTATGCCGGCGGTTGCCGATCACAATTATCTTTACAATAGTATATTGAAGAAAGTTAATAATAATTATGCATCCGTTAATTATGGAGATACTCCTCAATGGGACACTGTTTCTTATGTTGTAATTTTCAAAGATTATTATGGCAATGTAGCAAAAACAGAAATAGTTGAAAAAGGAGAGAGTGCTACAGCACCAACGTTGCCGGAAGTACCTGGATATTCACTTGTAGGTTGGAATAAGAACTTTGACAATATTACATCTAATGTAGTTATTAGTCCAATATACGAAGAAATATCTAATGCTCTGATGAAAGTCTCAAATGTCCAGGCACATGCGGGAGATGAGGAGGTAATTGTATCAATATCAATTAGTAACAATCCGGGCATTTTGGGCATGATTTTGAAATTAAATTATAATGATGACGCATTAGAACTGGTAAGTGCGACAAATGGTGATGCTTTTAGCATGTTAAGTCTTACAAAGTCAAAGGTACTTCAAAACGGATGTAATTTTGTTTGGGATGGAGTAGAACTTACCCCGGAAGATATTAGAGATGGAGAAGTTCTTTTGCTGAAATTTAGGGTTTTAAGTAATGCTTCTACAGGAAGATATCCAATAAAAGTTTCGGCAATGGAAGACTCTATTGTTGATAATAATTTACAGATGGTTGAAGTTGGAATAACAAACGGATATATAGAGGTTAATTAAAGTGAGTTATTAATTTAAGAATATCTAAAATACAAACCTAAAAGCTTGTTTCGAAAAGTACACGTTGTGAAAATGTGTAAATGCATTATAGAAGGGACCGGTGATAATAGTGAATAAGAAAATATTGGTAGTATTAGTTGGTATTGCTGTTCTTATGATTGTAGTTGTTATTGCAATTTCTAACGGAAAAGATAAGAAAATTGGTTTAACAGAACTATCAAAAAATTTATGTTACGATGATTCAAAACAGATGATTAAGGATTTGCCGGATAAATCAGTGTACATTTCAAATGGAAAAATCTTTATCGATGATAAAAACACAAAGATAGATAGTTCTGTAGTCATAGATAAAAAAGAAAATGTAATAATTAATGAAGTAGATGTGAATGGAAATAAACTTGTTATTAGGTGCTCAAACGGAAAAGAGATACCAATTATTGATTTGACAAATGCAAAGTCAAAAGAAAAGATTTCCAATAATAAACAAGAAAAGTCAGACGACAATGAAAAGAGTGCAAATAATACAGACATAATAAATGACGGCAACAAACAAGAAAAAGATAGTGCTGATAGTAATGTAGAGGAATATGTGGACTCGTGTGAACTTGTTGTTGGAAAAAAAGAAGCAAGTGTAGGGGAAAAGGTAGCAATACCAATTGAAGTAAAGAAAAATCCCGGAATTTTAGGAATGACAGTTTCAATAGAATATGATGACGAAGCTTTAGAACTTGAAGATATAAAGAATGGAGAAGCTTACGAAAATATATTGCAGTTTACTAAACCAAAGATTCTTGAAAGTGGTTGCATATGCTTATGGGATGCCATAAGTATTGAAAAAAATGATGTTAAGGATGGCATAATAGCGACGCTTGTTTTTAATGTAAGAAGTAGTGCAAAAAAGCAAACATATCCTATAGGAATAAAATGTAGTGGTAATGATGTTGTTAACAATAATTTGGAGAGTATTGAAGTTATTGTTAAAAGTGGTCACATAAATGTCAAAGAATAAAAATGCGGAGGAAAAACTCATGGCTCAAAGGAAAACCAGAAAAGCGTTGGCCATAGCATTGGTTTTTTTGCTATCATTTGCACTCCCGAGCGGGATTACAAATGTTGAGGCTAAGACGGTAAAAGTCAAAAAAATTGTACTAAACAAAAAAACAGCACAACTGGAAGTAGGACAGAAATTACAACTAAAAGTTAAAAAGGCAAAGCCGATAAAGGCACCTAAAAAGGTTAAGTGGAAAAGTAGTAACAATAGCGTAGTTAGTGTTTCAAAAAAAGGAATAGTTACTGCAAAATCTGTCGGAACTGCAATGATAGCAGCTACGTCAAAACAAAACAAAAAAGTAAAGGCTGTATGTGTAGTAACAGTTATTGAAAAAAAATCCGAGACGACTAAACAAGAAGAAACTACCATTGTGAAGTCTGAAAAAGGAGATAAAGGAGACCAGGGCGAGCAGGGAATCCAAGGTGAAAAGGGAGACCAGGGCGAGCAGGGAATCCAAGGTGAAAAGGGAGACCAGGGCGAGCAGGGAATCCAAGGTGAAAAGGGAG
>JAEEGL015178346.1_pt1 | contig 27647 bp, 25 predicted proteins | sample 9134231 | NCBI WGS metagenome assembly JAEEGL01 (sample SAMN16246548, study PRJNA631951) | gut metagenome | biome: gut microbiome; feature: rumen; material: fiber-attached | host: Bos | place: Iran: Karaj | collected 2018-10
CGGGTAGAGCCATATACCAGAGAATGAGTGCCGCAAGAGTTGTTGCCCATCATTCCGCCTATGCAGCAACGGTTGCTGGTGGAAGTTTCGGGACTGAAGAAAAGCAATTGATTTTTCAGGGCAAGGTTCAATTCGTCTCTCACCACTCCGGGCTGTACTCTTGCCCACTGCTCTGAAGAGTTGATTTCCAGAACACTGTCCCAATTGTCAGATATGTCGCAAACTATTCCGCCGCCTACGACCTGGCCACAGATGGATGTTCCGCCGGCACGGGGAATAATGTCAAGATGATGCTCCCTGGCATACCGGATTAATTCCTGCACGTCCTCCACAGATGACGGATGTGCCACGCCATAAGGCTTTTCCCGATACACCGAAGCGTCGGAAGAATATGCTATCCTGGAGAGATTGTCCTGGTATATTTTCACTTAACTGTGCTCTTCTTAACGAGTCTCGTCCCAACCGAAAGGATGCCTTGCAAGCGGAAGCTTTGCCAGTGGATGATAATCCCCTACCAGGCCTATCGGCTTGGAGGAACGGATCTGGCTGACTATCTCTATGCACGGACGGGCTTCGGATATCCTGAAGCCTTCTCCCGAGAGAATCCTCCGGTAGCTTTCCGTATGCAGTTCCGTGAATCCCTGGCTGAACTCGAACTGTTCACCGTCTATGCTGAGAGTCCTGTAGGTGCGCTTTTCGCCCTGGACAGCATTCTCAGGAAGACATTCCGAGTTGATAGACAGGAAGTAACGCACTCTTGCACGCTTTAGCAAGAGGAAGCCGGCAACCCTGTCGAAACTCATCACGTGGACGATGTTCTTTTCAACCGGACCGAAAATCCACTGGAGCATATCGTAGAAATGAACTCCTATGTTGGTTGCCACGCCGCCGCTCTTGTGCACATCGCCTTTCCAGGAAGCGTAATACCACTTTCCCCTGGATGTAATATATGTGAGATCAACGTCGTATATCTTGTCCTCAGGACCCTCGTCCACCTTCTTTTTAAGCGCACAGATTGCATCGTGGAGCCTAAGCTGGAGAATTGTATAAGCCTTGTGCCCGGTCTCGTTCTCCATTTCCTGGAGATTGTCTATGTTGTAAGGGTTAAGCACCAGAGGCTTTTCGCAGATCACATCCACGCCCAGACGAAGACCATAGCGGATAAAGGCATCGTGAGTATAGTTGGGAGTGCAGATACTAAGCCAGTTGAGAGGATCTTCAGTGCGCATTCTCTTTGAACAGAAACGGTCAAACTGCTCGTTTTCAGTAAAGAAAGAACAGTCCGGAAATGAGCTGTCCAGACGCCCCACGCTGTCAAACTTGTCATAAGCCACAACCAGGTTGTTTCCGGTATCTGCGATGGCCTTAATATGTCTTGGAGCAATGTATCCAGCAGCTCCTATAAGCGCAAAATTCTGCATATTCTCTGTCTTTATCTCTATATCAAAACTAAGCCACCTATTTTACAATCGCGGCCTTAATTGTATCCACGATGTAATTCACGTCATCGTTCGACACGTAAGGGCCGGCAGGAAGGCACATTCCAACCTTGAACAGCGCCTCTGAAACGCCGTTTACATAAGCCGGGGCGTTCCTGTAGACAGGCTGCTTGTGCATAGGCTTCCAGAGCGGACGGGCCTCGATTCCGGCGGCATCCATAAACACACGCAGAGCCTCTACGTTATCGTTTGGCTGACAGTCTGTTGTAGCAGACTCTGCAACGTGGATCACACCGGCCGCTCCGCCGACTGCTCCGGTAACCACTGTCTTGTAAGCGTTCTCCTGGCCCTTTATCCTCAGCGACGGGTCTAATGTAATGGTACACAGCCAGTAGTTGCTGTCATACTCTCCGGTAGCGGGCTGGGAGTGAACCTGTATGCCCTCGACACCGGATAGAAGCTCCTCGTACATCTTCTGCACGTGCCTGTGGTGGGCGATATGATCGTTGACAATCGTCATCTGCCCCCTGCCTATTCCGGCGCAGATGTTACTCATACGGTAGTTGAAACCGATCTTCTCGTGCTGATAGTAAGGATAGCTTTCGCGATACTGGGTGGCGTACATCATAATCTCCCGCCACTGGTCTTCATTGGCCGTAACAAGAGCCCCGCCTCCGGATGTGGTAATCATCTTGTTTCCGTTGAAACTCAAAACACCGTACTTGCCGAACGTTCCAAGCACCTGGCCGTTGTATCTGGAGCCAAAGCCTTCCGCAGCATCCTCGATAACAGGAATGCCATATTTCCCGGCGACAGCCATAATCCTGTCGATCTTGTAAGGCATGCCGTACAGGGCAACCGGGACGATGGCCTTAGGCTTCTTTCCCGTCACCTTTATACGGTCTGCAATCGCCTTGTCCAGAAGGTCCGGATCCATGTTCCAGGTATCGGCCTCCGAATCCACAAATACCGGCGTTGCCCCGACATAAGTTACAGGATGAGACGATGCGCAGAAGGTAAAGCTCTGAACCATAACCTCATCGCCGAGGCCTACTCCACAGGCTATCAGGGACAGATGCACAGCCGCCGTGCCTGAAGAAAGAGCCACAATCCTCTTGTCCTGTCCGCAGAACTCTTCCAGGTCTTTCTCAAAGCCGTTCACGTTCGGCCCGAGCGGGACAACCCAGTTGGTATCGAACGCTTCCTGAATATACTTCTGTTCAAGACCTGCTTCGCTCATATGAGCCAGGCACAAGTAAATACGCTTTCCCATTGTTCAATTATTTAATATGCTGTTCTTCCTTGTAATATCATTCAGCCTTCAAGGCTATAACCTTCACATATTCCAGCACCCTTCCTTTTGATCCGCCCTGAGAGTCGGCGATAAGAACCAGCGTCTGCCTCCCGTCTGGAAGTACAGGACCAAGACACATTCCCTCATAGTTAGCCAGTCCCAAGGCACCCGTAGCAAAACTGCAAAGCAGCCTCTTGCTCACATGTCCCCACCTCCATCCGTCAGCAAATACCGCCTCAGCCGGATTTACAAGATAAAGGCTGGTGACGGAAAATGACTCCAAAGCCATCTTCAGGAAACCGCCTTTAGGCACAAACACCTCTCTTTCAAGCACTATGAGCTGCCCGTCATCTAAAGCGGCCATAGCGGATACACCATGCACGTAAGCCTGTGCTGCCATGCTCTCTGCCAGAGATTTGCGAGGCCTGTCCATCTCGTAATGAATCACCGCCTGCGGTTCAAGCGATAAGTCAAAGCTCTGCAAATAGCGGACAACAGACTGTTCTCCGTCCTCTTTGAGCGGCCCTTCTGTCGTCGTCCAGAATAATCCTGTTGAAGCATTGTAAGTCAGGGCCTCAAAGCCCTTGTTCGGATAGATCTTGTCTCTTGCGAACATCCGAGGCACCTGAAGGGCTATCCCGGTTGCAACTCCTTCCATATCATACTCAGCGATACTCTGTTCGGCCTCTGAACTTATGAACAAGGTATTGCCCTTAATCGCGGGAATAGAGTCCACTATCCCCAGCATCCTCCGCCACTCCCGCATAAGCGAGTCGGCAGGGGCCATGGCAGGAACATAAGCTATGCCTTCGCAGTCCTTGCCCGCAACCTTGGATTCTGACGTGCTTGTAGGTACTTCCATATCCACAGACTGGACCTGTCCCAGGTCGTTGATGTCTATGTTAAAGAAAACCAGCCCGTTACCGTTCAGCTTGTCATCAACTACGGCATAGCTGGAACCTCCCAGGTATGCAATCCCGGAGTAATGTCCAGGCGGCACTTCTTCAGGCAGCGGAGCAAAAAGCCCCGTTTCCTGCGCCACATATTTTATCTTCTCCCGCCTGACGGTATCCTGGTTTTGGCCATAGCCGGACAGATGGATGGCAGAAAGAAAAAGCAACACCCAAAGGAGCCTCATTCTCATATAAATCAGATGCTGTCAGGCTTCAGAACATGAGCCCAGACACTCTTCCAGAATGACAGAAAACGGCTGTCGTTATAGCAAAGCTTCTGCTTCCAGGCATTTGCCTGCCAGCGGCGGTACTTGAACGCCACACGGGAGAAAACTCCCTTCTTTTCCGGCTCTTCTTCCGCGAATTCAGGAGAGATTATATCGCCCAGCACTCTCTGCTTCAGAGCTTTGTCGATGTTCTCGGCTGAAGGGAAAAGCCCTCTCTCAAAGCCAAGGTCCTCTATGCAGACTGCGTTCAGATAGTTAAAGAAATCCGTCATCCGGAACTTCTCCATAACTCCGGCAAGATACTTCCAGTCTATCTCTGAGGAATGTTTTTCCACAAAAAGCCCCCAGTCAAGAACTTGCCTGAGATTGATTTCGGAAGAAGCAAAATGCAGCATGCAGTGCCTTATCTGGAACAGGGCGTGAAGATTGGCGGAAGGAAGATAAACCTTATGGCCGCCTGCTTCAGTATAATTGGAATCGTCTTCGGCCAATGATTTGAAGACCTTCTCCAGCTCTCTGTTCCCGTGACCGTAATGAACGTTGACAAAATCGTAGTGGTTCTCCACCAGAAATCCTCCCAGACGGAAGGTTGTATGATGGTGATGGCTGTCGTCTATTTTTATGCCCAGCTCCTTGCCAAGAGCCTGGTCGGCTTCTTTGTACTTGCCAAACTGGTAGATGTCTATGTCGCCGCAAGGCCTGTGGGACGGAACCGGGTAATTAAGGCTGAGACCATAACCCTTGAGAATCATCATCTTGTAGCCTCGGCTGCCATAGAATTCCGCCATCTTGGAAATGACCTTCTTATATTTCTCGTACCTCTGCTCGTAGACAACCAGATTCTCTCCCACCCATTTAAGCTTGAGCCCCGGGGCCATCCGCTTCAAAGAGTCAGCGGCTTTGCGAGAGTCTTCGGAGTTTGAGTCAGAAGCCCTGTCTGTCAGACACTTGACCCCATCAAGAACAATAGCCGCCATCCCCTGCCTGGATGCAAGGTGCTTGACGGCTTCCCAGTCTTCAACTTCCGGGATTTCGGCTTTATGGCCGATGCCCAGCTTTACAAGGGACAGATATGCAGAACTGATCGCAGAATCCATATTAATGAAGGAAAACTAATAACTTAACTTTTATCTCTTATTCCTATGTCTACGAGGTTCATCATGAACTTCCAAAAGCCTGTTCTGGCTATATGCGTTTTTCGCCCAACGGCACAACACCTATAAAAGAAACGAGTTTTCTTCTTTTCCTGACTTCTGAAAAAAACATAGAGACCGAAGGTCACTAATAAGCTAAGAATCACAACAATATAAAATTGCAAATCAATGCTGGCGCCAAGCAAGTAAGATGCAAACCAGATAGCCACTATAAATAGGTTGATAGTCAATATAGTAATGGTTGTCCCGATATGAGAAAACTTCATATCGATAAACAGATGATGAAGATGTGTTTTATCGGGTTTAAAAGGTGATTTATTTCTAAGCATCCTCATTCCCATAACCCTCAGGGTGTCAAAGACTGGAATAGCCATTACTGCCAATGTAAAAGGAACAAGTCCCAAACCTCTTTTTTCATACTTTCCACAGAGAGAGCCATTATAAAGGACATTAAAGAGCATTATTACTATGGCAACTCCCAACATCAACGACCCTCCATCACCTATAAACATCTTGCTCTTCTTGCCAAATACATTATGAAGAAAGAATGGGACTAATCCTCCAGCTAAAACTACAGCAAGATATCCTAGAGTGGCTATTCCTGGGATAAAAAACATTAAAGCAAACAAGAAACAAGCAAAAATTCCGAATCCAGAACAATAGCCATCAACACCATCTATTAGATTGATTGCATTGATAATGCCGACTCCAGCAACAAGAGATAAAGGAATCGATATAAAATCTGAAACCTTATGCATCCCCCATAATCCATGGAAATCGTTTATGAACCTACCGCTGAATGCCATTATTCCCCAAACAATTCCAAGTTCAATAAGGAACCGTACAGCAGGTGGGATATCTTTTATGTCATCTATCATTCCCACAAACAACATAATCGTCATTGCCAAAAGAGCCATAGGCATATTCTTGGATGTTACAAAAACCAACGCGAACATGATGCCACATAACACCCCTACCCACACAGCAGGGCCGCCAAAAACGGGAATCGGCTCTCGTTGAAGTTTACGAACATTGGGATTGTCCACTATATTGTGCTTACGTGCAAACCTTAAAAGGAAAGGATAGGCGATCCATGACACGATAAAAGCAATAAAACCAGAAAGAACAGCAATAAATTCTAACCTCATTATTGATTAAATTAATATATAAGATATGAATTTATGGAAACTACAAATGTCTCACTATGTTGTCAACAACTGATGATTTATCAAAATGATCCAGGTAATAGGAATGACCTTTATTCCCCATCTGAGTTAAAGAGTCTTTAGACATTATTGACAATCGTGACACAACTTCAGCCAATTTTGCTGAATTTGAGGCAGGTACAGAGAAACCACATTCAGACTCGCCGATTACTTTAGCCCCTTCTCCGTTCAGCATAGCAACAATCGGTTTCCCAGATGCCATGTATGCCTGAATTTTTGAGGGAATAGTCAGAGAGAAAATATACTCATTTTTCAAAGATACAAGCATAACATCAGCATGACAGAAAAAACTAGGCATCTCATTAACAGGATAACGGCCAAGGAATACAAAACTGTCTGAAAGCCCTTCTTCACGCACACGTGCTTCAGCATATCTGCGATATCGTCCATCTCCTACGATTACCCATTTTATGTCTGACCTTTCTCGAGAAATGACTGCCGCATCTATTATACTGTCAAAGTCCTGAGCCTCGCCAATATTGCCTGCAAACATAATCTTAAAACCGTTTGGCATCAAGTCTTTGTATTTTTCATAATCTGTATTATTTTTCACAAAAACATCCTCAGCCCAATTTGGGGCATAAATCAATTTACTGGAAAAAGGGCCCTTTTCAACAACAGAATCCCTAAAAGCCTCCGACTGGATAAATAGAAAGTCACACTTACTATAAATATGTGACACCATCCGCCTCAGATATCTTAGAACTAATTTATTCTTGATATTACTGGCAGAAGAAACACTCTCAGGCCACAAGTCCTGAATCCATAAAGAAAGCTTTGCTTTTGATTTTCTTGCAGCAGTTATTCCAGGATAAGCCTGAGTTATCGGCGAAGTGCCCCATACAAACACAGAGTCATAACGGCATTTGTGAAACAGAAGATATAGACGGCCAAAAATAACAAATGACAAGTAATTAAGGACTAATCTAAAAGCACCGCCTCGTCCACGTCTTAACAACGGAACTCTAATAACTTTAGCTCCCTTGTAATTCTCTTTATTAATGCCCCAGAAACGGTATCCTGGAAAAAAAGAACCATGCGGATAATTCGGTTTCCCGGTCAAAACAGTCACACTGATTCCCCTGTGAGTAAGTTCTTCAACCAAGTCATTGATTTTAAACTCCTCGGGATAAAAGTACTGCGTAACGACCAAAACATTCATGACTATTTATGCCAAATCATTTTATTGACAATCCCTACATAGCTCTGAATAAGCTTAATTACCTTAGAAGAAACATTCGTATCAACATATGCCGGAACGGCACAAGCATCATCTCCGTTTTTGTGCATTTCAACTGCCAGTTCAACAGCTTGCAGAACCTGTTCAGAAGTTATCGAGCCTATGATAAACACACCTTTATCCATAGCTTCAGGACGTTCCGTTGAAGTTCGCACACTAACTGCAGGAAAATGGAAAAAAGCACTTTCCTCAGGAATAGTCCCACTATCGCTGACAACACAAAACGCGTTTTGTTGAAGTTTATTGTAATCGAAGAAACCTAAAGGCATATGCTGAATAACCTTATCATTGAACTTGAAACTGCGTTTTTCTATCATTTTTTGACTCCGTGGATGGCAACTATACAGAACGGGCATATTATAATGATCCGCCATTGAATTCACGGCATTCATCAGAGAGAAAAAGTTTGACTCAATATCAATGTTCTCTTCGCGATGAGCTGAAAGTAGGATATAATGCCCAGGTTCTAAACCCAGGTCCTCAAGGACACGACTTGCTTCAATTCGCGAATGCACCTCGGTCAGAATCTCTGCCATAGGTGAGCCCACGACAAATGTATACTCAGGTTTAACACCACTATCAAGAATATAACGACGTGCATGCTCGCTATAACAAAGATTAATATCGCTAGTAACGTCAACAATACGACGAATTACCTCTTCAGGAAGATTTTCATCCTTGCAGCGATTACCAGCCTCCATATGAAATACAGGTATCTTCAACCGCTTGGCTGAAAGGACACAAAGACAACTATTTGTGTCACCCAGAACTATAACAGCATCTGGTTTTACCCGAACCATCAGCTCGTAGCTTTTTGAGATAACATTACCCATTGTTTGACCGAGATTATCACCGACAACACCTAGATAGTAATCGGGTTCACGAATACCCAGGTCCTTGAAGAAAACCTCATTTAGAGTATAGTCATAGTTCTGACCAGTATGAACGATTACTTGATCAAAATACCTGTCAGCTTTCTTTATAATTGCCGACATCTTGATTATTTCGGGGCGTGTGCCCACAATGGTCATAAGTTTAAGTCTATTCATATCTTATAAGTTGTAATGAGGATACATTTCTTTATGGCTGACAATCCATCTCGCTAATTCAGAAACCATCTGTTCATAATCAGGAATGGTATAACCAAATTCAAAGCGGGTGCGTTTCAAAGACTTGTCAGCAATTACCCCATCTACAGGATGAATTGTAATTGAATTGTTACGCAGATACTTATTAAAAAGACCACACAGGTCATATTTGCTGATTGAATGGTCCGGAACGGTATTGTATAGGCCGTGAGCCTTTTCTTTAGCAGCAGCTTCCATTGTCTTGGCAAGCTGAAGGGTTGTCTGACCTGTCCACATAGCTTTAGTGTAGCCATTAATCTCGCCTTTCTGAAGCATAAACCAGTTAAGAAGGCCTATACCATTAGGATTAATATCAGGTCCTACAATGCTATTTCTAAGAGTAATGTTTTTTTCGTCATTCAATTCTCCCAAAGCCTTACTACGATCGTAAAAAGACTCACCATCCTTGAAATCATCTTCAGTATAAGCCCCCCGCTTGCCCGAAAAAACACAATCAGTACTCATATGAATAACTTGGGTGGGGGTTCCTTCTGTTACCTTGGCAAGAAAATGTGGAAAATATGAATTCAGAAAAGTAGCCAAAGCATGATTCTTCTCAGCGAACTGATTTAATACACCAATACAGTTAATAACACTATCATAATTCCCGTCTCGTATGACATTGGCAATGGTTTCAGTTTCAAAGGCATTTCCAGCAAAACTATTAATGTAGTTAGACTTTTTAAGGTCAAAACCGTAGACATCATGCCCTTGTTCTTTCAGGTAAAGCGATATTGTATGACCCGCCATACCATTACATCCGCAAATAAAAAACTTCATTGTAATATGGTTTATTGAAAAACAATGTAGAGAAAAAGATGCGACAACTAATTATTTGCTATTCCTAGACAAATAAATAACACGGCCAGCATGTAACAAATCACTTGTCACGCCTGAAACATAATCAGGTAAAGCCAATATCTCTTTTTCCGTATTTAAAACCCATACGTTAAGAGGGATGCCGGCATTTTTACATAACATAACCGCATCAGGAGAATAATCTGAACATCCAACATAAACATCATTTAAACCAGTTCTAAGAGCACTAACCCGCAACAATAATTCGTTATTAATGGTTTTAGTAATGAAACCAATACGAGCTGCAGGATCATAATCTGCTACATATTTTAAATAAGTTAGAGAAAAAGATATATAGGACGTTTTATCTTTGAGCCCATATTCTTCCACTCTCTTAACAATCCCCTGTATTTGCTCTTTTGTTCCTTCTTTTAATTCAATATTAGGTTCTAAGCCAATATCCACACATAATTCAAGAAACTCATCTAGAGATGGAATTAATGTGCCTGAATAATTCTTGGCTTTCCAGCCGCCAAAGTCAAATAATCGAATCTGCTTAAAAGAATATGAGGATAGATCTCCTGTTCCATTAGAAGTGCGATCAATCGTTTTATCATGTAATAACACAGGAACCCCATCTGAAGTGAATCTTACATCAGTCTCAACATATTTAAAGCCCTTTAAACGTGACATTCGAAAGGCTGGCAATGTATTCTCTGGAACTTTATTACTGTATCCCCTATGATTAATGCTACGCATAATCAAATCTGCATCTATACTAAAAAGCTCTTTTTTCAGTATGACTGTAAGCCCGTCATTAAAATAGAAAGACCAATCAGTATATCCTTCTATTATCATAAGAAAATAGCCACTTACTTTAAACTGACTTAAAAACGTATCAATAGATGATTTAGAAACTACCACACTTGTTTCTTGACCATTTTTAGACCAAATACCCTTTTCATTAATGCCATATAAAACTGCATTGTCTGAAGAAAAGCTGACACCACTCTTATCATCGAATTTAATCGTAATGCTACCGCTCGATTGTTTTATTTCGAGAATATTGACACAATCGTTTTGCTTCTGGATAAGCTTTTCTCTAACATTATCTTCTGAAGATTCAGAGTTTTTCTCATCCTTAGTGCACGATGAGACCACTACAGAAATAAGAACGACAAAAAACAAAAACGGGAATTGTTTCATTTGCTTACTATTATAGAATAACTAAATACTTGCTCATTAAAGACAGGTCAATACATTAACAAGAGAACGAACTCGCTGCTCAGCGCTCATGAAACAGCCTAGCCTCTTTAAACCATTATTAATCAACTGACGCTTAAGACAATCATTGCTAGCTAATCTGTAGATACATTCACCAGCCTCTTCTGAGGACATAGCTGAATAATATAGTGCCGCATTGCCACATAGACCTCTGGAAAAAGAAAGATCCGTAGTGACAATGGGAACTTTCATTTTCATGGCCTCTGGATATGTAGAAGTAAAACATTCAATTAATGAGGGCTGAAACATAATATCAGCTTGGCTATAGAGGCTAGGGCATTCGTCAATAGGAACACTACCAACAAACAAAAAATGCGGCAATAGCCCATCATCTAATACCGGAAACACATCCTTGTCAATTGTAAAGACAAAACGGAACTTGAAAGAAGGATAATGAGACTTTAAGAAAGATGCTATTTTAATGGCTATTGTTAGATTCTTATGTGGATAGTAGTTAGTTATCGTTAATATAGTCGTTCCGTTAAAAGAGGGCAGAATATGTTCAACCCATTTCCCGGGACAATCGAATACTTGATTATAACTGTTAGAAATAGTATAAACATGTTTTCGAGGAAACAACTTTTTTAACAACTCAGAAACAGAAGGATTCTCGGTCCAATAATAATCGGAACTAATACGAAAAGATTGTCTGACCAGGAAATTCTGAACCCGTTCTCTGAATGAGAGATGTTTAAAATATGGAGTGTCCATTGGCAATACTTGCGCTCTGGCAAATCCACACAAATGCTTTACCTTAGGATTCCAACGAGATGGACCAAAAACTGTCAAAACAACATTAACTTCATGTTCCTCAACTAAATGATCCAGGAACGAATCACGCTGAGAAAAAAAAGACCGGACGTAGTTTCTTATTTCATAATAATACACTGCCACATTAGAATACAATGAAATATCGGCACCCGTTTGCCTTAATGTGTTAGGAAGCACCACAATAAACATATGTTGTGGAAAAAGGTTCAACAAACGACAAATACTATCCGCAACCTGAATACCGCCGCCTTGCCTCAAATTTGAAGCATTAACCATTATCTTCATCCTAACTCATTATATAAAAACAATCACCAATCTCACATATTCTATAATGACATAATCTCCTCAATCTGACTATAATCCACATATTCTTTTCCATCCTCAAAGAGACTTGTCAAGAAAGATTCCTTATTCAACAACCTACAAACATCTTTAGTAATAAAATGTACTGGAACACCACCGAACAAAGACTTCTCACCATAAGAAGAAAGGTCCTTATTGACTAAGCTCCTCGATGCAATAACGGAATATGGGGGCAGAAGGCTTCCTTTCATAATATAAGTACCATTAGCAATCCAAGAGTTATGGCCAATAAAAACTTCTTTAGTAGGATTAGCTATTCTACCATCATGAAGTGTATAGTGGAAATTAGTGTCTAGCAATTGGCAATCCCAGCCAATTCGGCAATTATCTTCTATTATTATTGATTTCTTACAATGAATACGAATATTTCTATTAGTACGAACATTGCTCCCAATATGCAGCGTAGCGCCCTTACATACAGATATCACACTTCCTTGATCAAGATAAACATCCTCGCCACAAACCAACGTCCCTTCAAGGCGAAAGTATGAGCGATATAGAATAGATCGGCCAAACATTAACGTATAAAATCCACCACCTAAATGAACAGAATGACTATGACAGTTATGATTCAATTTAACACACCCCCTATGCAGTTTTTCAAAAGACACCTTGCCATATACAAAAACAGGTAATCTTAGAGCAGTCCTAAAAGGAAAAACTCTAAAGTTAAAATACAACGTCTTTATTAAATTTAGACGGCGTAAATAGAAGTAATATCTAAACTTATTCATAGAGCCTATATGTACCGAAAGACTAGGGGATTAGGAAAGGTTATCGTGAAACCAATCTTAACAAAAGCAAGACAATTATCGACAAGATTAAAGTTGACACCTCGCCTAATAGCAATGAGCGAGGTATATAAATGCACCTTGAAGCAAATATTAAAGCAAAAAGAAGCAAATATATGTTTAGGCTTTCTCTATCTTTGGAATAAATATACAGATCAATCTTTTTCATTAAGATACCAGTAATAAACAGACCCAAAAGAACTCCAAAGACACTAAACTGAAGATAGAAATCACCAACAATTGTAGTTCCGATACTTGAAGTTCTTTCTATTCCCTCGAAATAATGGACATTTGCAAAACCCGTAGAACTAAAATCTTCATAATCTAAATGGAACGACTTCATAAGCAAACTCGGCACAAATGGTATACCATTCAACACGGATATAGCCAAATAGGAGCCAGGATGAAGATGCTCTCCTTCGACCTCTATAGCATAAACGTCTGTCTGGTTCACAAGAAAGGAAAGTCCCAGTTCATCAGTTAGAGGAGACACGGAACGTTCTTGAACAAATCTTCCCCTATCAGCAAAAGCTTCACTCGCAGTGCTGAAACGAGAAAGAAAGCTTTCATTAAGATCCATTTTTCGCGCAATACCCACGACTGACATTACAACAGCACCCACAAACAAAATCAAAACAGTTCTACCTAAACGATACTTCTTTCTGCTTACGAACGCATAACCATAAAATAACAAAAGGAGTGTATACAGAAAAGGGCCTCTATCTCCGCTCACTAGACGAAGCATAATATAACTGAAAATAATAATTATAGAAAATAACGGGAAAGAACGTATATATGCCCGTAATGAAGTCTCTGGTAATGTCTTTTTTATGGCATATAGAACTGTCAAAACATTAAGCACGTTTAATAGCTTTTCAATATGAGTGAAACTTGCATCAGATTCTCCGTAAATCTCACCAGTAAGGAAAGTATCCAGATCTATTAAATAAACAAAGGCAATAAATGATAAAAAATGCAGTAAAACAAGAGGAAACTTTATCGTTTCCAAAGGATTTGAAGACGTCTCTTTTGCAGGAGTTAAATCTTTAGTCTTATCCGATGTACCTATGTATCCAGAAATAAAGGCTACTAGTCCCACACAACCCAATACAAAGCAATGGTTAAGAACCTCAGTGTGAAGAATAGACATCGAAAAACTATTCTTTAGCCCTAATCTAAAATCAAAAATATACTGAAAGTTGACAGCCAGATATGCTATTAAGAACAAATTAGAAGGCTTAAACCAAAAACCTTTTAAAGATGAATTGCGAGTTGAAAAGAAAAACAACAGAACACAAATCCAAACAAACAAAAAGCCAAAATCAAAAAGCGTATTAGAAAATTCTCCAATAGGTAAAATGTAATAGACTACAGAAATAATAACACCAACTATCAGAAGAAATCGTGATTGCAGCAAACTATTAACATATAACGCTTTCATATCTCGCTATCTGATTATTACTAAAATAACTAACATTCAATTAGATTAATGTATGACTCTATAAATGCTTCTTTATCAAATAGAGATTCAGCTATCTCACGACTTTTATGTCCCATCATAGTCATCTCTGAAGTATCTAACGAAAAGAAACGAATAAATGCATCAACAATACTATCCACATCATTTGGATCAAACAAAAAGCCATTCTCATGATCATGTACCATAATCCTATTATCACTCACGTCACTAACAAGCATAGGTTTACCGCAACAGATCCCCTCTGCAATAGAATTAGAAAAACCTTCAAATAAAGATGGCAAACAGACTGCATCATATGAATTAATAAGATCAGAAACGTTAGTTACTGGTTCATGAACTCTAAATATACTACCTAGATTGTTCACCCTTATTGAATCAAACACCTGTGCAACATAATTATTTGAGTTCTCATTACTAAAACACTGCGCCCCGTACCAATCAACTACAAAGTCCTTATTCGTCTTTTCGCGTAATAAATTTATAGCCTGAATAAAACGAAGACAATTCTTCTGCCTTTGAATACGAGCCAGTACAAGAATCTTCAGTTTACTGTCAGGAATCCTATAATCAGGCCGAAAATAGCTTAGATCAGTATAGTTAATAATTGTAGATAATCTATCGACTAATTTAGGAACTTGACGTTTAAGATAATTAGTCTGAGAAAAAGAATTTGAAACAATACTACTAACTAATCGCGGATAATAATGGTTATATATGATGCGCTCAAATTTTCCAGGAAATGAAAGATAGTTACGCTCACTACATATGATTTTAGGCCTAAATATACGCCAAGACAGAGAACGTAGAGCATAGTAAATATTGCGTTGACAAAACACAATCAAGCAATCACATCTTAACAATTGAAAATGAAGGAAAACACATAGAGCCTTAAAAAAACGCCATGTCTTTACACCACACAGCCTTTTTCTTTTAACTTGTGGAAGTAACGAGTAGTGATCTTCAGAATTATTGATAGTAGTTAATGTGACATCATACCCTTTTTCAGCCAAAAAATTAGCAAGGATACTAATCTGATGCTCAGCACCACCACTTTGAAGTGAATTGATAAAGAGTTCAATCCTCTTCATCTTACTTGTTTTTAACATCAGAACTTCTCTTCCAAAAAAACGCATAATAGGAATGCCCCTTCTGATTCTTCCGCTCTGGAGGTGTCATATAATCTCCATACTTATTGCGCATATGCTGGTCATATCCTTCCAAACAGAAAAACTTCTCTGTTTCAAAGGGTAGTGAAATCAACGAATCAAATTGCACTTGCTCCTGATACTCGCGTATTCCATATCCACCTGCATACGCAAAATTTGAATAATGATTAGTAGATCCAAAAGGTATAGAGGCGCATTCATCAATATAACTCCTGCGCAACTGATCAATATTGCCCTTCCACATGTGCATCAAACAACAGATTCTCAAGTAGTTTGCCATTAATTTTATATCTTTTGAAAACAGTGGAAATTTAGCTTGAGTAACCCTAAAACGATTAAGTATCTTATTTTTGCTCACCAAAGAAGAAATCGTCTCAACAACTTTTTCTCTAATATCAGAAGCTCCATCTAAAGGAAAAACATCCACCCATACACCTGTCTCTTGACCACACCATGGCACCACACGATTAATAACTGATGTAGACTCCATTTCACAAACTCTCGCAAATGTAAGCCAAGAATTGCCTTTTTCAGGACAAAACAACTTATATCCTGATTGAGAGACAAACGATTCAACAAATCTGTTATAGTCATCTCGAGGCATTGCTATATCAACATCATCATCCCAAGGAATAAACCCGCCATGACGAACAGCTCCTAACATTGTTCCTCCATATAAAGAATAGCGAATATTATTAGCGACACAGAATGAATGTATGTCTTTAAGAATATCCAATCCGATTGACTGAATATCCTTAGTAGTCATTGTTCTCTTATTCATTTATACCGAATTTTATGCAGTAGGTTAGATAAAATCGTTTTATATGTATTCAATTCTTCTATTTGCAACAATGAAGAAATTGAATAATAAACAAGTATATATAGAATTATCTGAAAAGCAAAAACAACATACTGATTTAGCGGAAGATAACTTACCAAAAACGCCAATCCTCCAACAGCCACTGCAAGAATCAATGTTCCTACAACATCCTTAATCTGCTCAAAAATACCATAATTAATATATCGCTTATTAAGAAATGCATTGAGCAAGAAATTAAACATACGAGAAATAACTAAACCCCACAACAATCCTTTAATTCCGATGATAGCACCGGCTATCATCATTACCAAACAAAATAATCTTTTCGCAATTTGAGCAAAAAGATAGACCCGTCCTTTTCCCAAAGCTTTAATTACATTCATATTCATGGAGTTTACCGAATAGAATAAACCACCAATGCACAAAATCTGGAAATATGGTATAGAAACATCCCATCTATAACCATATAATATATGAATGAGAGGTGTGGCTACGATAAACAGTAAACAACATAAAGGAAAATTCAAATAAACTAATGCCTTAATATTCTTTTTTACTCCTTTGCGCAATCTCGAGATATCATCTTGAAGCTCTGAAAACAAAGGAAAAGAGACCTGGCTCACTATTTGAGATAGGGTCTGGTTCGGGATCTGCTCCAACTTATATGCCTGAGAATAATATCCCATATCTGCAGCTGAATACCACTTTCCGATAATTACTCCCTGTATATTTGCAAAAAAACGTTCTACAACATTGGACAGTGCAAGAAGACCGCCAAAAGAGAACAACTCCTTAAAAGATATCCAACTAAATTCCCACTTAGGCCGCCAGTCACTCATTTTCCACAACAAGGCAACATTCATAACAGCAGATGCAATAGAAGATGCAACCAAACTCCATATTCCACCACCACATAAAGCTATCACTATTGCAACTATAGTCCCTGTTGTTGCAGCTAAAATATTTCTAATAGAAAGCTCTCTGAATCTTAACTGCTTTCTCAACTGATTATTCTGAACAACAATAAAGGCATGAATCAAAAGATTTATACTTTGAATACGAAGGACCAGACACAATTGAGGCAATGCATAAAAATTAGCAATAACGGGAGCTAATACATATAATAATATATATATATATATAGATGCAAAAACATTCCAATAAAAAACAGTAGAATAATCTATACTGGTTGTGTTCTTTTTCTGAATAAGAGCTTGCCCGAAGCCGCCAGCAACAAACGCATCACCTACAGAAATAAAGATCTGCAACATTCCAATACACCCAAATACCTCAGGCATAAGCAACCTTGCTAAAACCATATTGGTAATAAAAGTTATGAATGTTGCTCCAAAAGTGCCAATGGCACTCCACATCATAGCTGATACTGCACGAGCCTTTAAATTATTATCTCCTACGCAATTCTCCATTCTTCAGTAAAAGAGAAAACCTTGGAAATGGAACCAGATGAACAAATGCCTTAAACAACGAACAGTCCATTATTCGATACGAATTACTTCTTGATGAAACTATCTTCGGGCAGAGACAGCAGCAAAGACTTTTTTTCTTTTTCTGATAACCCTTTAGAAGATACATCATAGCGTTGATTTTTCAAATAATAGTCATCGACAGAACATATAACACGAGCTGGATTACCGCCAACAACAACCTTAGGAGGCACAGAATGAGTTACAACAGACCCTGCTGCAATCAAAGCTCCTTCTCCAATTGTAACACCCGGCATGATTATACTATGTGAACCGATGTATGCCCAATCCTGAACACAAACCTTTCCAAAAACATCAAAGTCTTTTTTTACTCTTCGTACGACATTCCCTCCCCCATGGGTAAAAAACGAAACATAATTAGTTATCTGACAATGAGATCCGATTGTAATTAGATAAGGTTCTGAACCGAACTCACATCCAATTCCAATTAATGTATTAGAACCGACTTTAACACCTATTCTCCTTGCCCATTTTAATGGATGCCTTATCTTGAGATATTTATTATATAGTTTAATGAGCATAACGTGAATATTCAATTGGAACTACGATAAAAAGGTTTAGAATGTTTTGATTTGGACTGATAAAGAGACTTGCCTATTGACACATTATCGCCATAAATAACCTCATATGAATTATTAAAGTGATTGTCTTCTAATTGAATTGCTATCTCATCAAGTTTTAAGTCTGACAGATAGAGCTCTTCTCGTGACTTTACATATTGACCAGAATAATGTTTTGAATTACCTGAATAAACGAAAACTTTACCCGAAACAGGCTGGGTTCCGTATAAAGGGTGAGTTCCTGAAGCTATATTTATACGATAAACATCATAGAAAGCATTATTCCTAATAATTGTTTCTGAACAGGAAAAATTAACCATCAGGAAAGGCAACCCAATAGCTTCATCAACCCACTTAAAACAATTATTTGTTAAGGACAAACTCTTATATCCTTGTAGATACCCTCCACAATAACGTGTAAAACCAGTTTGAAGATTCTTGTTAGCACCTCCCATTATGAAAGTATTTCCATTAATTATAAAACTATCGCAATTAGTGCTTGCCCGGAACTGGAATAAATCCGAACCTGAAGTTTCAACAAAATTATCCGAAATTTGAATATTACTGGTCATTAATAATCCATTTGAATACTTGTCTTGATAGGCCTTATTCTCTATAAAACGAGTGAAACCAGATATATTAAAAGTGTTATTCTTAATAATTATGTTAGTAGAACCGCAATACATATCCCACATCTGCTTCCCGTATTCACTTTTAGCAATTACACAATTATTGTGAAATGATACACTGTCTGTACTATGTGAGACCACTTGATAATTATTACTTGAATAGAACTGAGATGTTTTAATAACACGATTTACGTTCGTCGAAATAATACGACAACTATCAATTTCGATATTTCTGACAGAATAAAATGAGATATGATCCTGGCCATACTGCCAGCCCTTAGGACACGAAGACAAATCACATGTCAGTGTACAATTCCGTATAGTAATACCTGAACAATCTACAAATTTGTTAATCAAAAAGGCTTTATTAACAAAATAGAGACGACCTTCTATAGAACAATCGGTAATAGTAATATTAGAAGAATTAGTACAAATCAAAGCATAATTCTTATTGATATCGCCGGAATAACTCCGTTTAACAAATAATCTAGATATTGTTAACCCTTTATTTACATCACTGATAGTTATTCCACTAGATGCTTTTGAACTAACTAATATAGAGTGATTATTTCCATCTAAAGATGTGCGGAGCTTTATGCCCGAATCTATTACTATGTCCTCCTTAAGAACTATACCGGATACGCAAGACGAGAGAATAGAAACATTTACATCAGAAGAATAGTTGTACGCATCGAACAACGATAATATGAGGCTTCCTTGCTTCAGTTTCACCCTCATTGACCCTTTTTTTATGTTCTTTACATAAAATGCTCCTGACAGCATCCCATTTGAAATAGAGCCACCTATGAATAAAAGGGTAGATCCGTCAGGAACAACAACAGTAGCTCCTTTTAGATCAATATCTGTTTTTATTTCATATGTCGTTTGCCCTCTGTTAAACATATCCTGGATAGGGATATCGCAGGAAACGACATATGAATTAGCCGATGAGACCAGTAAAAAAGCGCTAAATAAAACAATAGGGATAGTGAATTTCATCTCATTTATGATACAAACGACAATTCAAATCTAAATTGTTATTATTACCTACACCTCATATCTTGGGCAACCCTTCTTTAACCGATTCTTCACATCTTCTAAAGTCAACGCCTCAGTAAGATTCACATAATACTGACTATGATGAGAAACTCGTTTATCAACAGGTGGCAAAGTCATATAATCGCCATACATCACAGTAAGATAAGACTTATATCCGCCAGGAACTCGTACCATCAAATCACGGAAAGGAAAAAGCATATAATCTTTAAACCACTCGGATAAAAAAAACTCTCTTGTACCGTATGCTCCAGAAGGAGAAACCGTGTATTTATTCCCTGTATTTGCAAACATTCTGTCAGCACAAAGAATAACAGAATAAACTTGGTCTAGTTTTCTATTATGAAACAAGCTCTGTATTCCTGTAAGCAAAGCATTAGGGTGCTTATTTTTCAAATCCCAAATCATCTCTGAAAAGGTAAAATGAGATAGTGCCATCTGATAGTTCTTCCTGGCCTTTGAATAAAGTATATGCTGTTTATTATACAATTCGTGATCAAAGTCTGTTGAGTCCAATGGAAAAATATCGACAAAAGCACCTATTAAAAATTCATATCGGCGTACCTCCCAAATTGTAGTCGTAGCATCATAGATTTTTGCAGATGTTAAATAAAAGCCCTTATCAGCAATTGAAGCGATCCTATAGCGGGTGTTTTCAAACTCATGTTTCAAGGACAAGAGTTTATCATAATCTTCCCTTGGCATCATCAAATCAATATCATCATCCCAAGGAATAATATCATTATGACGCACTGCTCCTAACATCGTTCCACCACAAGCAAACCATCTGAGATTATGCTTATTAAAAAAATCTATGGTAAAGGACAGTATCTCGAACAGCTTTATCTTAAGCTTATCATCAAACAGAGGACTGATTTGTTGTCTAGGATTGGCCATCATTTATTTAACAATCTCCCACTTTTCATTTTATAGTCATAACTATGCAGACCTTCTTTTCGAAAATCCTCATTATGCCTACGAAGCACATCTCTAAAGACTTCCTCATACATTGGTATGAAAACATCATCCTTATTTTCCAAATGGGAAATAATAGCCTGAGCAAGCTCTTTAGTTTCATTGATGTCTGTTTTCCCCGAGTTAAAACTCGTTCCTTTAATGCTACCAGGGGAGACATCGAGAATACAGTTAGATGAACCTGTTTTTATTAATTCAACATTAAGACTTGCAATGAAGGACTTCAAAGCTGCTTTTGTAGCTCCGTATACAGCAAATAAAGGAGATGAGATCCATCCCGCTATACTAACCATAACACCGCAATAGAAATCCTCCTTTGCAGCTATTTTATCGTAAAAACGCTTTATTAGCCGAAGTGTAGGAAGAGTGTTAACTTGAAAGGATTCAATAATATGGGTCTCAGTTATGTCACGAAAATGAGCAAGCTTACCAAAACCGGCAGTAATCATTATAGCATTAATATCAGAAAATCTATCAAAAAAAGAGTAGTCAGAAGAGGATAGATTAAACTGAAATGCTTCAATTTTAGGACTCAAATAATCTGCAGGAAAGATATCTTTATCAACAACATATACCTTCTCTACGGAACTTCGTGATGCCATTTCGACAGAAATAGATAACCCTATCCCATTAGCACCACCGACAACAAGTAATCTTTTTATCATATTAAAATAACGTTCTCTTTATTCTGGAATTTTCCGATAATCTCAGAAATTACAATGCTTTCTTGCTGACGCAATTTATAAGAGCTTTTACGTTTGTTTACAATCATTGACAAAAACTCTTGTATTTCATATCTAAGCCCATCCCCGTCGTAACTGTAAAAAAACTTTTTGTTCTTTCTCTGATCTTCATACCTAATTTCAAAGAAATCAGTAAGCCACCATGGTGCAGGAACATATACGTATCCTTTTGTACCTGATATCACCAGGTTACCTTCTGTTTTAACACCTATGCCAAGAGTAATAGATGATGTAGCATGAGGATAGTTAACCACGGCCTTTGTATAAATGTCTACACCATTATCAAACTTTGAATAAAAATATACATTTGAATAGTGAATACCTAAAATTTTAATAATTGCTAGTAATGTTAATGAAGCATGTTCATTCATTGCACCTCCAGCCTGATTAGGGTCTAATTCTCGTGTTGGAGGCATAACCATTTTTGAAAGAGATGCTTTTACATCAACCACATCACCAATTATCCCGCTTTTAACAAGATTAACTAAATGATTGAAAGCAGGACAATATGCAGTTTTGCTTGCCTCTAGAAGAACAAGATTTCTCTTCTCGGCAATATCATACAATTCTTTGGCCTGCTTACCAGAAAGGACCAACGGAATTTCACATAAAACATGCTTACCGGCTTCTAGACAACGTTTAGAATAATCATAGTGAGTCAGATGAGGGGAGGCAATATAAACAGCATCTATTTGCTCAAGAAAATCATCAAAAGAACTATAAGGAACCAAACCATTCTGTTTAGCAAATATAGCAGCTTCATCACTATCGGGATTATAAACAGAAACTGTATTTACCCCACTAACGAATTTTGTTTCGGGAATAAAACGCTTAGCTATACGACCTGAACCAATGACACCGATCCGACACTCAAATTGGCTTGCAGCACGCAACTGTGTTGAAGAAATACCTTCTGTACGTGGAAGATAAACTACTTTACAATACTCCTTTAAATAATCAAACTTACCTAACCAATCAGATCCTATAGCAAAAATGTCAACATCATACCTTTGGATGTCATCTATTTTTTGACCTATGTAATCTTCAATTATTACCTCGTCAGCATATCCCGTAGCTTTTACTGCTTCGACTCTTTCTAATACATTATTCCTAACATTCAACTTCCCGCGTCCCTTGTCAAAACTATCTGATGTAACCCCAACAATCAGATAATCGCCTAGTTCTTTTGCCCTACGCAAAAGATTAATATGACCTTGGTGAAGAAGATCATATGTCCCATATGTAATAACTTTAATCATAGAAAACAACTATACATAATCATCAATTATCAATCACTAATCCCGCCTAAAAATGTCCCGCGTATAAACTTTATCTATCACATCATCAAGCACACTATCATAGCGGTTTGCTATAATAGCCTGAGACTTTAACTTGAATACTCTGAGATCATTGATAACAGGACTCCCCAAAAAAGTACTGCCATCCTCAAGCGATGGTTCATAAACAATAATGCGAGCGCCTTTAGCTTTAAGACGCTTCATAATGCCCTGAATAGCAGATTGACGAAAATTGTCAGAATTGGATTTCATAGTAAGGCGGAAAACACCTATTGTGATGTCTATCTCTTTTTGATTGCTGTAATCACTTGGGGATGTATAATAACCTGCCTTTTCAAGAATACGGTTTGCGATATAATCTTTACGGGTACGATTACTATCAACAATGGCTTGGATAAGGTTTTCAGGAACATTTTCATAATTAGCAAGAAGCTGTTTGGTGTCTTTGGGAAGACAGTAACCACCATAGCCAAAACTTGGGTTATTATAATGAGAGCCAATTCTTGGATCAAGGCATATGCCATCAATAATGGACAGAGTATCGAGACCTTTTATCTCTGCATAGGTATCAAGCTCGTTGAAGTAACTAACTCTTAGAGCAAGGTATGTGTTAGCGAAAAGTTTGACAGCCTCAGCTTCCTTCATTCCCATTATGAGAGTTGGAACGTTCTGTTTTATAGCCCCTTCTTGAAGCAAAGAGGCAAATTCTTTTGCTTTATCCCAAATATCAGGTCGAACTAGCTTCTTTATAGCTTCATTCTCCTCATCAAAACCAGGAATAATTTTAGGAACACCTACAATAATACGGCTAGGATAAAGGTTGTCGTAGAGAGCTTTGCTCTCCCTGAGAAATTCGGGAGAAAAAAGTAAATTAAAATGTTTTACTTTTTTTGAATATTTGATATATAGACTACGGGAATACCCTACCGGAATTGTAGATTTTATAACAATCACAGCATTGGGATTTACTTTAAGAACTAGATCAATAACTTCCTCCACGTGAGATGTATCAAAGAAATTCTTCTTGGGATCATAATTAGTTGGTGTTGCAATAACTATGAATTCGGCATCTTTATATGCTTCTTCGGCATCCAAAGTGGCAATCAGATTAAGAGACTTCTCTGCAAAAAAACGCTCTAAACAATCATCCTGAATTGGAGAAATTCTGTTGTTTATCTTTTCTATTTTATCGGGAATAACATCTACTGCTGTTACTTTGTTATGTTGGGCTAAAAGTGTTGCAATGCTAATACCAACATATCCAGTCCCTGCTACTGCTATCTTTCTATTCATTTCAATAATCCCTAATTCAAATTATCTAAGTGGATTATTATCTGACAAATACCACTGTACAAAAGCCCTGGTCCCCGTATTAATAGTTATACTAGGATTATAGCCAAGTTCTTTTTGTAACTGTTCAATATATGGCTTAACCTGACTGAAATCGCCTTGCTGCATTGGAAGGAAAACCTTATCTACTTTTTTGTCGAATGCTATCTCAAGCTCATTTATGAAATCAAGAATATTTGTCTGGACACCAGTTGCAATATCATAGATGCGATAGCAAATACCTTCATCGTTTTGAGCCGGGACTGTATCTACAGCACGTACCGTAGCATCAATAGCATCCGAAATAAACGTATAATCCCGCTTCATGTCACCGTTATTAAAGACATTAAGCGGCTGACCTTCATTAATAGCTCTGGCAAAAAGCATAGGGCTCATATCCGGCCTTCCATAGGGTCCATAGATAGTAAAATATCTTAAACCTGTCATGCTGATTCCATAGAGATTACAATACGAATAAGCCATTAATTCGTTCGATTTCTTTATTGAAGCGTGAAGGCTCACTGGTTTATCCTTCCGGTCTAGCTTTGTATTAGCATTGCCATAAACAGAACTAGATGAAGCATATACTAGGTGATGAACCTTGTAATTGCGGCAGGCCTCAAGTATATGAAGGAAACCTAACATATTGTTTCTCAGGTAAGAATCTGGATTGACAATAGAATACCTAGATCCAGCTTGTGCCGCTAAATGAACCACCTTTTCAAAGCAACCGTCATGAAATAGCCGGTAAAGGGAAATCTTATCTGTAATATCTATTTTTTGGAAACGGCAATTGGGGAATGTTGAACTTACACAAATAGAACCAGCATTGAATGGCTTAGTATCAATAAAACCACATCGAGAAAGACGTTCAAGCTTAAGACGGATGTCATAGTAATCACTTAGATTGTCTATACCTATGACATCATCACCACGTTTTGCAAGCTCAAACATCAGATGAGCACCTATAAAACCAGCAGCACCAGTAACTAGGATTCTCATTACGTCAATTAATTACGTTCGGAATACCTTTAAGCTCGTTCTGGATGTATTCCAGGGCAGCTATCTTGGCCTTGGTTTCTTCAAGATCGAGGCGTCTGGTGTTGTTGGAGTTGAATTCCTCAATGGTTACGGCCTTGGTGTTTCCCTCGGTGAAGAACTTGTCGTAGTTAAGGGTACGGTTGTCGGCCGGAACACGGAAGAAGTTGCCCAGGTCTTCAGCCTTGGAGCATTCCTCCTTGGTCAGAAGGGTCTCGTAGAGTTTCTCGCCGTGGCGGATGCCGATGACCTTGATGTTTTCCTTGCTGCCGCCAAATAGCTCGCATACGGCTTCAGCCTGTGTCTGGATGGTGCAGGCAGGAGCCTTCTGGACAAGGATATCTCCGTTCTGGCCGTGCTCGAAGGCAAACAGAACCAGATCCACAGCCTCATCCAGACTCATTATGAACCTGGTCATTGTCGGCTCGGTGATGGTTATCGGCTGGCCGTTTCTGATCTGGTCTATCCACAGCGGGATTACAGATCCCCTGCTGCACATGACGTTACCGTATCGGGTGCAGCAGATCTTGGTAACAGAAGACTGGCGTGATTTAGCAACTGCCACCTTTTCCTCAATGGCCTTGGTTATGCCCATCGCGTTAATTGGGTATGCGGCCTTGTCTGTCGAGAGGCAGATTACGCACTTAACCTTCTCCTCGATGGCGGCGGTAAGCACGTTGTCGGTTCCGATAACGTTGGTCCTTACAGCCTCCATAGGGAAGAACTCGCAACTTGGAACTTGCTTCAGGGCAGCTGCGTGAAATACATAGTCCACGCCGTACATTGCAATTTTGCAAGAACTCAAATTCCTAACATCTCCTATGTAAAAACTAATTTTATGAGCAACTTCCGGAAATTTTGCCTGATACTCGTGGCGCATGTCATCCTGCTTTTTCTCGTCGCGGGAAAAGATGCGGATCTCCTTTATGTCAGTTGAAAGGAAACGGCGGAGGACAGCATTTCCGAAACTGCCGGTTCCGCCGGTTATCATCAAGGTTTTGTCTTTGAAGATGGACATATTGTAAATTTTGCTTTCTATTCTTCGTTCTTTGTATATCTGGCCTCTATCACCTTCCAGTTTACAATGCTCCACAGAGCATTCAAATGGGCTGGACGGCGGTTCTGGTAATCGAGATAATAAGCATGCTCCCACACGTCAAATGTCAGCAGCGGGGTCTCCTTCCTGAGAACAGGATTGTGGGCGCCTGACTCCTGGCTGATGGCAAGCGTGCCGTCTTGCTTTGCTGAAAGCCAGACCCACCCGCTGCCAAAAAGAGTTGCGCCCTTGGCCTCAAACTCTGCCCTGAAAGCCTGAAGACTGCCCCACTGCGCTTCAATCTGCCTGCTCAGCGATGGAGCCGCAGCCCTGATCTGGTCATCTGAAACAGCCTCCACAGAAAGCTCCTGGCCGTTCCAGAAGGTTTTCGGAGCCTGAAACTGGGTGAAATACAGATTGTGGTTGAGCACCTGCCCGGAATTGTTGAAGATTCCGCCCTCTGAATGGCGGACTATGGATTCCAGAGGCATCTGCTCGTAAGGGAGGCCGGCAATTAGCTTGTTCAGGTTGTCGACATAGCCCTGAAGATGCTTGCCGTAATGAAACTCAATTGTCTTTGAGCTGATTACAGGCTCAAGAGCTTCTTTATGGTATGGTAAATCTATGAGTTTAAACATAATGAATCTTTTTGTAATTAAATCTTCTGCATCATCTTGTAAGTGATGCCTTCTATGGTGAACGCGGCTATTTCGCCGATTGAAAGGACAAATTTCCTGTCTTTTTTGATCCTTTTGACGTGTCCCGAAAGACCTTTGAACGGTCCGTCGGTGACTATGACACGGTCTCCAAAACTGATGTCTTTAGGCTCGCCGATATAGGTCACATCCAGGTCTTCAGAGGTAATCCAGATGAAAGTCTGCATCTGGTCATCGGGAATTGCAGCCGGGACTCTCTGCTCTCCTGAAATTCGGGTATAAACGGCAAACTCGCCGGAATGATTGTGCCTGAGAGCCTTGATGAAGTCTTCAGAACATCTGACAAACATCAGCGACGGTATCAGAGGCTTCCTGATGGTCACTGTCTGCTTTTCTCTTCCGGCCTGGCGGATAACAGCCCTTTTGCTCAATAGAACATCTGTCATCTTGTCTCCGCTGTAAGAAGCAGAAGCGTTAGTTACGCGCCCTTTGGAAACAGTACGGTCCACAGATGTCATTGCAACGTATGTGCTGACATCTTCGTCTGCCTCACAAGCATCCCTCGTAACAGTTTCCTGCAGCTGCAGGACCTTGTTCTGAAAAACTTTCAACGCGTACCAGTTGTTCATTTCAAGTCATATCTTCCACTCCCCGCATCGCCGATGCAGGCAGACTTCAGGCATCAAGGC
>JAEEGL014908296.1_pt1 | contig 27646 bp, 18 predicted proteins | sample 9134231 | NCBI WGS metagenome assembly JAEEGL01 (sample SAMN16246548, study PRJNA631951) | gut metagenome | biome: gut microbiome; feature: rumen; material: fiber-attached | host: Bos | place: Iran: Karaj | collected 2018-10
AAGGTGCTGAACAGAGCAGATAAGTGGATGCAGGACGTTCTTTACCAAAGGCCTCAGGCAGTTTCCGGGGACGTGGTCATAATAGGGATTGATGATGAATCTATAGAGCAGCTGGGCCCTTACAATACCTGGGACAGGCACGTAATGGCCTCTGCTCTTGAAGCTCTTGCTTTAGATCCGGATAATATGCCAAGCGTAGTGGCAATCGATACACTTTATTCCGGAGGAACCGATCCGGAAGCAGATAAGCATCTTGCGGAGGCTGCAAGTAAGCTTCCTGATGTGGTGGTTGCCAGTGCCGGCGTATTTGGTTCGGGATTTGTGGAGGATGATTTTGGTTCTTTACAGCATAAGAGCCACATCCTTTACAGCTATGAGGAACCCTACGAGGAACTTAAGGCTGTAACCCATCAGGGGCATATCAATGCCATGCTTGATATGGACGGCATCATGAGACATGCATTCCTATACTTTGATGCCGAGGATGAAAACGGAAGTGTACAAAGAGTATACTCCATGGCCCATGAGGCAGCCAGAATTTATGCGGATAAGGAAGGAATCTCTTTTACCGATCCTGAGACTGATGCAAGAGGCCACTTTTACCTGTCCTATTCATCGGCTCCCGGCACCTACGACGACGGGATGTCTGTTGCAAAGCTTATAAACGGGCAGGTCCCTTCTGATTACTACGCAGGGAAAATAGTGTTCATCGGTCCGTACTCTGCAGGACTTCAGGACGAATATTTTACTCCTATAGACAGAGCAAAGAAGATGTACGGAGTGGAGTATCAGGCTAATGTAGTTGAGGCGCTGCTTAAAGGAGATTACAAGAAGGAGGTGCCTGATTACATCCAGGCTATCCTGGTATTTGTAGCAGTCCTTGTGGGAATAACCATATTCCTTATGACCAACGTAAAAGTTGCCACAATCTACATGCTGATAGATATGGCTGTCTATGGGCTGGTGGCATACATTCTCTATTTACGGGGATATCTGGTTCACCCACTTTGGATGCCTGTAGGTCTCATTGGAATGTACATCTGCTCGATCGTGATCCATTACCTTCGTGCAGCTCTTGAAAAGAGAAAGGTCACCAAGACCTTTGAGAGATATGTCGCTCCTGAGATTGTAAAAGAGATCATGAAACAGGGAATGGAGAACCTTTCCCTGGGCGGAAAGACCTGTGATATAGCAGTTCTTTTCGTAGATGTAAGAGGCTTTACTACCATGTCGGAGAGACTCTCTCCTGAAAAGGTTGTGTTCATACTGAACAAATATCTGACGATGGCAAGTGGATGCGTTGAAAAGAATCATGGTACCTTGGACAAATTCGTCGGCGACGCCATGATGGCATTCTGGGGTGCGCCACTCCCGCAGGATGATGCGATTTTTAACGCAGTCAAGACAGCAGATGATATTGTTAAGGGAGCAAAGAGAGTTTCCGACGAGCTTAAGGAAGAGATTGGAGAAGAACTCCGTGTTGGTGTGGGTGTAAACTTTGGTCCGGCGGTTGTAGGGAACATGGGTGCTGAAAAACACATGGACTACACAGCAATCGGTGATACGGTCAACACCGCAGCAAGGCTCGAAGCCAACGCTCCCGGCGGCACAGTGTACATAAGCCGCGTTGTTGCAGATGCACTTGAGGGACGCATTCGCGTAACCTCCCTTGGCGACACTATCAAGCTCAAGGGAAAGGCTGAAGGTTTCGAAGTGCTAAAGCTCGAAGAAATATTGTAATAGAAAATAAGTATAAAAAGGGAAGACCTGATTTCACGTAGCTCATAGAAATCGGTCTTCCTTTTTATTTCTAATATATTTAGTTTACGAAATCGTATATTGCGCAATGATGTTACGTACTGTTTGTTCCAACTGAGGCTTAAGGCCATCCAAAGGTACAGGGTCACTATACATTATAGAGCTATAGCCTGTGGAACCAACCAGCTCGATTATAAGGAAAAGCATCATTTCCGGATCCGAAAACTTCATTTCGGCCTCATCAATCATCTTTCGGTAGACTTCGCCGAAGTCCACGTCGTCAGTTGCCATTGGGGTAGTGAGAGCTTTTTTGAATACTGCCCAGGAGAGATCCTTGTAGATGAAAGCAAGGAGGCCCTTGTTTGCAGCAAGCTCGTCCAGTACGTGATCCATCATGTAGATGAGACGATCTTCAAAGCCTGTGACCTTATTTTTCTCCATGCTCTCGTAGGCCTGCATGAAAAGCTGGCTGGATTTGTGGGCAATGAGCCTGTTCCTGATATCATACTTATCCTTAAAGTATAAGTAGAAAGTTCCCTTGGCCACTCCGGCCTTCTCGACAATATCTGATATTGAGGTCTTTGAAAGCCCTTGAGAAGTGAATAATTCAAATGAAGTATTAAGTAAACTTTCCAGTTTTTTCTTTTTGTTTTCTTCTGCTTTTCCCATTTTATTTCCTCTTTATGCCTTATTTTAACATAATTTCAGTGCGAAAAATATTTTTTGAAATAAATTATTGACCGTTGGTCATTTATGTGTTATACCATACTATAGAAATGACCGTTGGTCAATATTTATTTTTGAGGAGGCGGATTATGAATAAGCTTTCACATCTAATTGTAAAGCTGAGATACGTGATTCTTATCGCAGCGCTGGCACTTCTTGTACCGGCAGGAATCGGGTATCTGAACACAAGAGTTAACTACGATATCCTTACATATCTTCCTAAGGATATAGAGACTATGAAGGGACAGGACATTCTGCTGGATCAATTCGGCACAGGTTCATTTGTACTTTATGTAGCTGAGGGAATGGAAGAGAAGGATGTGGCTACATTAAAAGAGAACATTGAAAAGGTTGACCATGTAGCCGATGTTCTCTGGTACGACTCAGTAATGGATTTGAGCGTTCCAATGGAAATGCTTCCTGATAAGGTTTATGAAGCCTTTAATTCGGACGATGCCACAATGATGTTTGTAATCTTCGATGAGGGAACAAGTGCTGACGGAACCATGGAAGCAATTCAGCAGATCAGGAAGATTTCCAACAGGCAGTGCTTCATGAGCGGCATGAGCGCCATTGTTACAGATACCAAGAACATGGCTGAGAAAGAGACACCAATCTATGTTGGAATCGCTGTTCTTCTTGCAGTTATAGTTCTTTCACTGACAATGGATTCCTACCTGATACCGGTGTTCTTCCTTCTTAGTATAGGAATGGCAATTGCCTACAACATGGGAACCAACGTATTTAAGGGTGAGATTTCCTTTATTACACAGTCGCTTGCAGCAGTACTTCAGCTGGGTGTAACCCTTGACTACTCAATCTTCCTCTGGCACAGCTACCAGGAAGAACTCGAGAAGAATGACAACAAGCTTGATGCTATGGCAAATGCCATTTCCGCAACATTCACTTCTGTAATAGGAAGTTCGATCACAACAGTTGCCGGCTTCATAGCTCTTTGCTTCATGAGCTTTACACTTGGTCTTGACCTTGGTGTTGTTATGGCGAAGGGTGTTGTATTTGGAGTTATAGGATGCGTAACAATCCTTCCTAGTATGATCCTTATCTTTGACAAGGCAATCGAGAAGACCAAGCACAAGCCACTGATGCCTGAATTTGTTAAAATACCGCAGTTCGTTGCAAAGCACTACCTGGCATTCTTTGTTATATTCCTGGCGCTCCTGGCTCCTGCAATTTATGGCAATAACCACACAAGCGTGTATTACGACCTGACACAGACACTTCCTGACAGCCTTGAAAGTGTTCAGGGAGCCAATGAGGTTGATGAGAAGTTCGAGATGAACTCAGCATACATGCTTCTTGTAGACAAGAACCTTGACAGTGCTTCAATGACACAGATGTTAAAAGAACTGAAGGAGACCGATGGAATCTTATCAGTCCTTAGCACTGATTCAATCTTCGGACCGGCATTCCCTAAGGAGTTTATTCCTGAAGATCTTTTATCTGATCTTGAGAGTGACGAGTGGAAGATGGTTCTTTTGACAACAGATTACAAGATAGCTTCCGATGAGATAAATGCTCAGATCACAAATGTGGACAAGATAGTAAAGAGCTATGATCCAAAGGCTATGGTCGTAGGTGAGGCTCCTTGTACAAAGGATCTTATCAATATTACAAACCATGACTTCAATGTAGTAAACACCGTTTCAATCGGCCTGGTATTCCTGATCATCGCATTTGTACTTAAATCAGTATCACTGCCGTTTATCCTGGTTGCAGTTATTGAGTTCGCCATCTTTGTTAATATGGGACTTCCGTTCTACACTCATACAACGATACCTTTCATTTCATCAGTAGTTATCGGAACCATTCAGCTTGGTGCAACAGTTGACTATGCGATCCTTATGACAACAAGATATCTGAATGAGAGAAAGAATGGCCACGCCAAGAAGGAAGCAACACTTATAGCTCTTTCAACCAGCATGAAGTCGATAATAGTAAGTGCGCTGAGCTTCTTTGCAGCTACCTTCGGAGTTGGACTTATTTCCAGCATCGATATGATCGGATCTCTCTGCGGACTTATGGCAAGAGGCGCCATCATCAGTATGTTCACAGTTCTTTTGGTACTGCCTGCAATGTACATGATCTTCGATGGACTGATCATGAGAACAACTTTTGGTATGAAGACTGTAGAGGCGCCACACAATCCACACGGTGGGAAGATAATTCACTGGCACCATGCAGCGTAACTGAAAGCATATTAATTGAGAAATTTTATCAGATAAAAACCGTTAGCATATGCTAACATAGACAAGTGGGAGAACCAAGCATGCCAAAGGCATGGGAAAAGAGGAGATTATGGTTAAGAAGAATCTTTTGAAATCATTATCAGTAGTTATGGCCTGCATGATGGCTGTTATGACAGTTGCTTGCGGATCAAATACAGTAGAGAATAAAGATGTAGCTCAGACAGAAATTCAGGAGACAGAAGCCGAGCAGAGCCTGGAGCAGGCACTGCTTACAAGCGCAGCAAGAGCAGGTTCATCTGAGGAAGCCGGAAAGGTTGAGACAGTATACGTTACAGCAAATGCCAGCGGTGCAGTTGACGATGTTATCGTAAGTGAATGGCTCAAGAATGCCAATGCTTCTGCAGAGCTTTCTGATACTACAGAACTTAAGGATATCGTAAACGTTAAGGGTAAAGAGAGCTTCACAGAAAACGGCGACGGAACAGTTACATGGGATGCTGAAGGCTCTGATATCTATTATCAGGGAACAACAGAAAAAGAGCTTCCTGTTGATATGAAGATCACCTACACACTTGATGGAAAAGAGATTTCACCTGAGGATCTTGCAGGCAAGAGCGGAAAGGTTACAATTCGTTTCGAATATGAGAACAAGGAAAAGCAGACTGTCGATGTAGATGGCAAGGAAATCGAAGTTTACACACCATTTGCAATGGTTTCAGGAATGATGCTTGATTCCGATAAGTTTACAAACGTTGAGATTTCAAACGGTAAGGTTATCTCAGATGGCGGCAACTACATCGTCATGGGTGTTGCACTTCCGGGACTTAAGGAGAGCCTTGATATTTCAGATGAGAAGTGGGATGAGCTTGAGACAGATGAAGATATTGAGTCAAAGCTTTCTAACTACTTCGAGATTACAGCTGATACAAGTGATTTCGAGCTTGGTATGACAATCACAATGGCAAGCTCAGACATCCTTTCAGACTTCGGCCTCACAGATCTTTCTGATTCAGGCAAGATCAACGATTTTAAAGACGATATGGGTGAGCTTAATGATGGTTCCACAAAACTTGTAGACGGAACCAAGGAGCTTAAGGACGGTACAACAAAGCTTCGTGACGGTTCGCAGGAACTCTATGACGGAACTGGAAAGCTTTATGATGGAACCAAAGAGCTTAAGGACGGAACAGCAGAACTTGCAAGCGGCGCAGGCGAGCTCAATGACGGTGCAGGCCAGCTGGCAAGCGGAAGTAGTGACCTTGCAAAAGGCGCAGGCGAACTTCATGACGGAACCGGTAAGCTCCATGACGGAACTAAGACTTTAGAGGATGGAACAAAGCAGCTCTTTGACGGTTCCAAGACTCTTTACGATGGCGTTGTATCATATACAGATGGTGCAGCTAAGGTTGATCAGGGTGCCGGTCAGCTGGCAGCAGGAACTAAGAGCTTGAAGGCAGGTTCTGAGAAGCTGAGCGCAGGCCTTGCTTCAGCAAAGACTGGTGCTGATGCACTTTCAGCAGGTGCAGCACAGCTTGATGAGGGCGTTCAGGGTCTTAGCTCAATGACAAACGCAGTAAGCACACTTCTTACAAAGAAGGCTATGCTGGAGAGTGCAGAGGGATATCTTACAACTCCGGGCACAAGCTGCGACGATACAACTCTTGCTATCCTTAACAAGATGTCAAACGGAAAGATCACAAGCGCTGAGCAGGCAGATGCAATAAAGGCCGCTGGCCTTTCAGCTCTTTCATCACAGCAGACAACATCAGTATCTGCAGAGAATGCAGGCGCTGAAAATGATGAAGATGCTAAGGGTGGAGTAATTGAGAAGGAAGATGCTCCTTCAGATGATAAGAAGGATTCTTCTGAGCCTTCAAACGACGCACCGGCTCAGGACAATGATACTCCTGCTCCTGCTTCAGATGATAATGATTCTTCAGAGGATAATGATACTTCAGAGGATAATGATACTTCAGATGAGGAAACAACAGCAGATGATACTAATAAGGATTCTTCTGAAACACCTGTAACCATCGAGGACGAGGAAACACCTCTTGCTGATGGTGTGAGCGATGATACTACAAAGGCTCTCAGATCTGCAGTAAATTCGGTATCAGTTTCAGAGGGTGAAGGCAGATATTACACTGATGAAGAGTTCAGCAATGCTGTTAAGGCAGCTGTTGAAGCAGCACTTCCTGCAGCAGTTGAGCAGGCTCTCCAGTCAGACGAAGTTATGAATCAGCTTCTTTCAAACCCTGATACAATAAATAAACTTCTTGCATCAGAGTCAGTTCAGGCAAGCATTATGAGTAATCCTGAAATCCTTGAGAAGATGCTTGCAAATGAGAATGTTCAGAACATGGTTCTTTCAAATCCTGAGATTCTTGCCAAGGTAATGGCCAATGAAGATGTTCAGAAGAAGATCCTCGGTTCTGATCAGGTTCAGGCAGCTCTTAAGGAAAAGATCACAGAGACAGTAACACTGGTAAGCACATATACAGGAACTCTTGGATCAGTAAAAGGTGCAATCGGAGCAATCGATGAGGTCCTTACAGGACTTGGCCTTTCCGTATCACCGGAAGAGGCAGCTGCAGGCGTAACAGTAGAGCAGAAGGCCATGGTTCTTTCTACAAAGCTTAATGCACTTATGACAGGTGTTGGAAGCCTTAGAGCCGGTGCTGATCAGCTCGACTTAGGTCTTGAACAGCTTGTAAGCGGAAGCGCAGCTCTTGATGCAGGAATCGGTCAGGTAGACACAGGTGCAGCTACTCTTGCAAACGGAACAGGTGCTCTTGTAGCCAATAACGAGAAACTGAGAACAGGTGCTAAGAGCCTTAGCGATGGTGCAGGCAAACTTAACAGCGGTGCAGCAGAGCTTAGAGACGGCGCAGGCAAGCTTAATGACGGAGCAGGGCAGCTGGCAGACGGCGCAGGTAAGCTTAACGATGGTGCTAATCAGCTCTATGAAGGAACAGGTAAGCTCTATGACGGAGCAGGACAGCTTGACAATGGTGCAGCTGAACTTAACAATGGCGCTAAGGATCTTAATGAGGGCGCAGGCAAGCTTAACGATGGTATCGTAGAACTGGACGACGGTGTAGTAGAACTACTTGATGGCGTCAAGAAACTTGATTCAGAAGGCATCAAGAAGCTTTACGATGCATTCGACGGAGACCTTACTGAGTTCTCAGATAAGCTCACAGCTATCCAGAAGGCCGGTGCTAACTACACATCCTTCGGTGGCGCAAACGAGGACGAGAACTGCAGCGTTAAGTTCATCATCAAGACAGCAGGAGTTAAGGCACAGGATCTTTAATGAGTGCTAAGCTTTATAAAAACGAACATTTTGTGAAAAATGATAAGGGCGGGTTAATCCTATGGATTAATCCGCTTTTTCCTGTTTATAATAGTGGGGGAATGAAACTAAAGAAACCGGAGTGAAAATCGGATGATAAGCTACAAGTGTAAAGAATGCGGTGCAGAAATGGTTGTCCATTCAAATGGCGACATCGTCTGCCCTTACTGTGGGGCAAAAGAGAACTTTTCTGACGCTGAGCTTAGAGAATATAAGAGACTTCGATGGAACGTTTTGGAGTACCTGCGAAGCTGCGCGGATTCTGATCCGGATCCAGCCAAAACCGACAGAGTATGGGATAATGCTTCGAGGCTTACCCTTAAGTCTTCTGCAGGCGAAGACGTTGTAATCGAGTACCTTTATGAGGCAGAACAGGATGGGATCAAGATGTACTGTGCTAGGAACAGTGTGATCTATATTTTCCCAAAGATCATGGGAGACCTTACAAGGAAGATTGTGGAGGGACTTTCTCTTCTTGATTATCCCCAGGCTGATGTCAGGAACCTTTCAAAGTGCTTCCCGCAGTACAACACCACAATAGCACTTGAATCGGGAGAGACATTTGTTGCGCTGTTTAAGCCGGCAGATTTTTATCCACTTTCTATGTTCGGAGCTTTGGAAAAAGAGCATGTGGCATGGATAATCTCCAGACTTGAGAATATCTGCTGTGTTTTACAGTACAGTGACATTACTCACGGCGATATTAAGCCGGATTCAATTTGCATAAACCCAAGAACTCACGAGGCTATGCTCTTTGGGCAGTGGTGGAATGTGAAAAAAGGTATCAGCTCGTCACTTCTTTCACCCAATAAGGATCTGACTGATGTCAGAGCAACTGCCTGGAAAATCCTGGGATTTGAGCGCGGAGAGCTCCCTAAGGACTTTGAAAAGTTCCTTAATGAGAAGCCAAGAGAAGATGCGTATACCGATTTTGCAAACTGGGATAAGGTTATAGAAACTGCCTTTGGCGGCAGACGCTTTACTAAGATGGAATTCTAAAGATATAACGGAGGAAATACAATGGGACACGGTAGTTATACAAGTGCAGACTGGAGCAAACTTAAGGCAAGCTCAGGAATTTCAGAGAGATCAACAGCTTCACAGATCTTCAGAAAGACAAGTATGGAGGAGCGCTTTGATCCTAAGTTCATAAATGTAAGAGAGGCAAGGGATTCTGAGGATCACCCTAACTCAACACCTATCATCATTGGTCTTGATGTTACAGGTTCCATGGGATATCTTTCAGAGGCAATTGCCAAGAATGCGCTTCATGAGACTATGATGAAGCTTTATTCCACAAAGCCTGTATCAGATCCGCAGCTTATGTTTGCAGCAATCGGAGATGTTACAGATTCTGCACCTTTGCAGGTTACTCAGTTTGAGTCAGACATCAGAATTGCCGAGCAGCTGCTTTCTCTTTGGCTTGAGGGCGCAGGTGCAGATGCTCCGGAGGATTTTGAGCTCCTTTGGTATTTTGCAGCCAAGCACACTTCAATAGACTCTTTTGAAAAGAGAAATAAGAAGGGATTTCTGTTTACAATAGGCGATGCTGACTGCCATCCGGATGTGCTTTCTGCAAAGATGGAGAGAGTATTTGGTGAAAAGACATCTTCCTACAGCAGCGCAGAGCTTGCCAAGATGGCTATGGAAAAGTATGAGGTATTCCACATTAACCTCACAAACGGCGACTATTTGCCTGCAACCTTTAATCTGGTTATTCCGGGCAGGATTATAGTTCTTAACAAGAACGATGTGAACTATATTCCTGAGATAATCATTACTACTATGCAGCTTGTAAACGGAATGTCTGAAAAAGAGGCAATTAGCCAGTGGAGCGATCTTGCTCAGCCTGTTGTTAGAAAAGCTATTGAACACCTTACGATCAAAAAGAAGGGTCTGGGATTTTTCTTTTAATGAAGCCAAAGATTATTGTCGTAATCGGGAAAAACTTTGGAGATGAGGGGAAGGGACGAGTTGTGGACGATTTGTCGAGGCAGGCGCTCTGCGGAGACGATGGTTTCAGTTCGGAATGTGGGCGGTGTCTTGTAATTCGTCACAACGGAGGCGCACAATCCGGTCATACAGTGGTCCACCACGGCACTGGGAATGAGCCTGGACGAGAAGTGTCCGGGGCCCAGTCTTTTGTCTTCCATGAGCTGGGTGCCGGCTCTTTTAACGGAGCTGACACCTTGTGGGCAGACACCTTTTACCCGGATCTCTATAAACTTAATGAGGAATATACTGCTTTTGAGGCTCTCTCCGGGCGTAAGAGCAGTATTTTTTCTATGCCTGAAACACCAATTACTACAATAGATGACGTGCTGCTTAATATGGCTCTTGAAAAGAGTCGGGGAGAAGGTAGGCACGGCAGCTGCGGTATGGGAATTTACGAGGCTTTCCTGCGGACGAGAGCGGGCTTTGGGATTACCGTAAAGGACGTGAAGGATGGCGGGGAAAAAGAGCTGTATGCGCGCCTAAAGCGAAATCGCGATGAGTATGTTCTGCCACGCTTTAGGGAACTGGCAAATGGCCAAGCTTCTTCATTACAAGGTGATACTTGTAATGAAGAATATTCTCTCGATTTGGATAAATGCGGTGAGATTGCGGAACTCTTGAAAGAGGATAACGTCCTTAGAAACGCGGCAATAGAGATGTGCGACGCAGCTAAGAAAGTGACGCTGGTCGGAGCTGAAGAGAAAGCCTGCAAAATCGCCAGCACCTATGCTGACTGCGATGATACGCAGACGTTTCTTGAAGAATACGACAGCGTAATCTTCGAGACGGGCCAGGGGCTGCTCCTTGACAGCGAAAATGCGGAATATGCACCTCATGTGACGGGATCCAGGACGGGCCTGACTAATCCGGCATCATTAACCGAAAAACTGGGACTTACCATCGACGAGGTGGTTTACGTTACGAGAACCTATGTTACAAGGCATGGAGCCGGGCCATTAAAACATGAGTGTGAGAGGGCAGTACTTGGTATAACAAACCCGGATTCCACAAATGTAACCAATGAGTGGCAGGGGGATTTTCGCTATGCACCTCATGATTCGATAACTGACTTCGTTTCAGCTGTAATCGATGATCTTGGCCAAATTTCCTACAGCTCGGAAGTATCTCTGGCTATCACTCACACCGGGGATACAGACGGATGTATGCTCTTTTCCGGAGATGGTGGCGCCTTAAATAAAATAACAATTGAAGAGTTTAAGAAAAATGAGGGAATCAGCCGTATTTTTGATGGATATTACGTGTATGATTAATCGTATTTTGCTATAATAAATAATTGCTGAAATATTACATAATCGGTTCACAGATAATTCACATTTTTTGTTGCATTTTCTTATTGAATACCGTTATCAAATCGGTTAAGATACATTCGCTGCGTTGTTTTACTAGATTAGGAGGAACAAATGGGCGAATGGAAAAAAGCCTTTGATAGGATAATGGATCAATTATACAATCATCCTGAAGAGATGAGAGCAAGACTTTTGGCCAAGTACGAGACACCGGCTGTCGGCAACCAAAGACGCCCTCAGACAGCGATTGAGATGCTTAGAAGTCTTCACTGAATAACTGAATAATATACAAATAAATGCAGACCAAGATGATTTTTTTTGGTCTGTTTTTTTGTATTTTAAAATTGTTAATCTACTTAATTTTAGTTATAATAGATTAAAGTGAGTTTTTTAATCTGCACTGTTATAACACTGGAAAGGAAATTGCAACTGTCAACGCCATGAGGCATTTAGCTAAGTTACAAACATGCTCAGAATCGCATAATGCACCCAAAATAGGATACTTTATCCTTGTTATCTTATTCTTTATAACTACAAGGTTTACAGCTGCTTTTTCCGGTTCACAAGATACACTCCAGGTGATGAATCAACAGGTTCCAATGTCATCTCTTGCAGGGGTATCATCATCAATAGCCAGTGTTCTTATTATCTTTCTTGTTGTGTTCTATGGACGTATAGGCTTTTATACAGGCGCAGTTATCATTCTTTATAGAATGCTGGGCCTCACGAAGGGCATATTCATAGATCACGTCATGGCTGCTTTTCCTGGCATATTCACAAATCTAGCTACTTTTCTTGCAATCATACTTATTCAGCGCAGGAATAACAGAATAGATAAGTTTAAGCAAAGCGAGATTGAGCACCTTAAGGAACAGCAGAAGTTTTCCCAAAGGCTCTTTGAGCAGACAGCAACAGCACTTGTAAGTGCTATAGATGCCAAGGATGAATATTCAAAAGGTCACTCTCAGAGAGTAGCGGATTATTCAGAGAAAATAGCAAGGCTCCTTGGCAAAAGCGAGGAGGATTGTCGTAAGATTTACTATGCAGCACTTCTTCACGATGTTGGTAAGATTGGTATTTCTGACAATATCATCAACAAGGATGGCGAGCCCACCGAGGAGGAACGCCTGATAATCATGCAGCACCCTATCATAGGTGAGCAGATCCTTAAGAGTATAACCGAGTATCCGTACCTTAGTATAGGAGCCAGGTACCATCATGAGCGCTATGATGGAAAAGGTTATCCGGAGGGACTTAAGGGAGAAGATATCCCGGAGGTTGCAAGAATCATCACTGTTGCAGATACCTACGATGCTATAACTTCAAGCCGTAGCTACAGAGCTGCGCTGCCACAGATCGTTGCCCGTGAGGAGATAGCAAAGGGCGCAGGTACTCAGTTTGATCCTGATATGGTCAGAGTAATGCAGCAGGTTATTGACCTTGATTCCGAGTACACCGAGAGAGAACAGAATGCGATCAAAGAGCTCTCAGGTAAGAGCGAACTTGTTTGCAAAGAGTTCAAGGATGCCATTTCCGTCGGGATCAGAGTGACATATTTCAAGACTAATGTACGATTCAGATGCCGTGGCAACGGTGCTAAAGGGGAACTGAGCAGAGGCCCGGCTCTTCTTTTCTTTGATTCTTTGGATGGTCGTTACCATAATGATGAATCCACTATAAAAGAGCTTTGCTACTCTGAATTCTGTGAAGTATGGCTTAACGGAACTGCAGCAGGTAACGGTGTAAGAAAGATTGAGACAGAGGTTACTGTTCATGATCAGGTAAATTTAGAAAAAATGGGAGCTGATCCGGAGAATTCGGTCTACACGATAGAGGCTGTAAAACGCAAGGATCACATGCTTATTACCATAGACGATGGATTCAAGACTGTAAGGCATATAATTGCTCTTCCTGATTCATCCAGATTCGTATATTTGGCGATAACAGGCGAGAATTGTATTGTGAGCGATGTGAGCATTGATGCCACTCAGGAAAAGATTCCAGAGGATTATATTCCAAGGATTGCTGATCAGATCAGCTATATAGATGGCCCTGAGGGTGATATTCCCAGCATTCAGATGGATACATTCAGAACTGATGCAAGTGAGGGGATTCCGGTATCCGAGAAACTTGAGGTATCATTCCATACGATGAGCCTTCCCACAGCAAACCTTATCTGGCACTGCGCATATCTGGTTTTATTCTCGTCAAAAGATGGAAAGGTTTATGGCGAAGATTACAAGGAGTATGCACTGGTCAGAATGGATGGTGAGTACTGGGATTCTTCGGAAGTCGCATCCAATAAGCTTGTCGTTAATATGCAGGATGATTTTGAGGGATGGGATGAGTGGAAGAAGGCCAACAAGAAGGGCCTTGACTACAATGTGGTTATAAAGCAGCTGGGCAACGAGATTACGGTTCTTACAAATAATCTGGGGCTGTTTATCAAGAACATTACAACCATACCGAATATGCCGGACAAAGTGTACGTAGCATTAACCGGCGATCAATGTGCAATTACAAACATAAGAATAAAAGCTGCCGCTTCGGAATAATCCGGGCGACAGCTTTTTTTATACTCTTTTCTATTACTCTTTAGAAGCTTCTTTTAAAGCAGAAACAATTTCTGACTCTGTTGCAAGACTCATAACTTTGTCTGTGAGCGCATCAGCTTCTGCCTTGCTCCACTTGGAGATGATACAGCGGGCTGTGAGTACCAGTACCGGGTTAACAGAAAACTCAGAAAGTCCAAATGATATCAGAAGCGGAATCATGAGAGGATCAGCGGCTGCTTCTCCGCACATTCCCACCGGAATTCCGGCGTTTACCCCACATTCAATGATGTGCTTAATGGAACGAAGCACTGAGGGCTGGAAAGTGGAGTAGAGGTAAGCGACGTCGGCATTTCCTCGGTCAACGCTCATAGTATACTGTGTAAGGTCGTTGGTGCCAATGGAGAAGAAATCAGCTTCTTTTGCCAAAAGATCAGCAATAAGAGAAGCAGCAGGTGTCTCGATCATACATCCAACTTCAATGTCTTTGTCGTAGTTGGTTCCGTTTTCATCGAAATCTTTTTTGATTTCTGCCACCAGTTCTTTTACCTTGCGAATTTCATCCACGCAGGTAACCAGAGGAACCATGATCTTGACCTTGCCAAAGGCGCTGGCTCTGATAATTGCACGAAGCTGAAGCTTGTAGGTTTCCTCGTTTCCAAGGCAGTACCTTACAGCTCTGTAGCCAAGGAATGGATTCTCCTCTTTCTTGAGACCAAGATAAGGGATATCTTTGTCGCCGCCGATATCAAGGGTTCTGATGATAACAGGCTTGCCGCCCATGATGGAAGCAGCTTCCTTGTAAGCAGCAAACTGCTCATCCTCAGAAGGAAGATGATCCTTATCCATGAAGAGGAACTCTGAACGGAAAAGACCTATGCCTTCGCCGTCACACTCAATGGCCTTTTTGGCATCCTTTGGCGTTCCGATGTTACAGAACAGTTCAACATTAGCACCGTCGGCTGTAACGGTTGGCTTCCCTAAAAAGCTGCCAAGTTCAGCCTGTTTGCGGATGAAGTCCTCGCGCTTTATTATGTACTGTGAAAGAACGTCGCCTTCCGGATTGATATAGATGGTTCCTTCAGTTCCGTCCACAATTGCTGAATCATTGTCTTTTGCAAGAGTTGTAATATCCGCTACAGAGAGAACAGCAGGGATTTCCAGGGCTCTGGCCAGGATTGCGGAGTGAGAGGTCTTTCCACCAACTTCGGTGATTATACCTACAACATTTTCCTTGTTGATCTGAGAGGTCATTGACGGTGTCAGGTCCTTGGCTACAAGGATAGTGCCTTTGGGCACCTTGCTTATATCGATGTCCTCAATGCCAAGAAGGAGTTTTAAAAGGCTAACCTTGATATCGCTGATGTCAGAAGCTCGCTGGCGCATCATGTCATCATCCATTTTGGAGAACATTCCGATGAACATATCGCATACTGCTTCCACAGCAGATTCGGCGCACTGACCGGCATCAATCATCTTGCCCATTTCTCCGGCCATGGTAGGATCGGAGATCATAACGAGATGACCTTCAAGAATCTCAGCCTCTTTCGGACCAAGGCGCTTCTTGATGTCTTCAGCCATTTCTATGGTCTCAGTCTTAAACTTCTCAACGGCAGCGTTGAACCTTTCCTTCTCCACAGCAGTATCTTCAATCTTTTTCTTCTCAAATGTCAGGTCATGCTCTGTGATTACACAGATGCTTCCAATTCCAATTCCACGAGATGCCGCAATTCCTTTGTACATGTATACCTCCGTAGATATATTCATTCATATCTGTAAGTGAGGAAATGACTGCATGTGGTATATGTATGGATCGATTTTAGTGTTTTGTACTATGAGAGCCATACATATACCACTGCAGTCATTTCCGGACAACCGGGTGGAATCAATCACCGAGTCCACTTTCTACAAGTTCGATTGCTTTCTTGAGGGCGTCAGCCTCATCAGGGCCGTCGCACTGAATCTCGATTTCAGCGCCGCACTTGATGCATGCGCTCATGAGCATCATTACGCTCTTGGCGTCATAAGTTGTGCCGTTGAACAAGATCTTTACGTCGCTTGTAAAAGGAGTCATAGCCTGGCTGAATAAACTAGCCGGTCTCATATGCATTCCCTGTTCATTTGTTACTGTAATTTTCTGTGATACCATAATCTATTTCCTTTCTGAAGTTAATACCTGTGACGGGCACAAGTATGTGTTTATTGAACTTGACGCAGGTCAGTATCAGTCGTCAACCTTTTTCTTGAGGAGGCCGAGCATAAGGCATCCGGCAGCAGAGCCTGCAAGAAGGGCAACGAGGTACATAACTACGTTACCTACAACCGGGAATACAAAGATTCCGCCGTGAGGAGCCATAAGTGTGCACTTAAATACCATTGAGAGAGCACCTGCAACACCTGATCCAACCATAAGTGATGGAATTACGTGAAGAGGATCTGCTGCTGCAAATGGGATAGCACCTTCAGTGATGAAGCAAAGTCCCATGATGAAGTTTACAGGGCCTGACTTTCTCTCAGCCGGTGTGAACTTATCTTTGAAGAAGATGGTTGCAAGAGCGATGGCGATTGGAGGAACCATACCACCTACCATGATAGCAGCCATGATCATGTAACCTGCTTCGTTCTGGTTTGCAAGGTTTGCAAGACCAAATGCGTATGCAGCCTTGTTAAGAGGGCCGCCCATATCTGTTGCCATCATAGCTCCGAGAAGGATACCAAGAACAACCATTGAACCTGTTCCCATGCCTTCAAGAAGTGCTGTGATCCATGCGTTCAGCGCGCCAACGATTGGGTTGATAGCGCACATAACAAGTCCGATAACAAGAATTCCGCAGAGAGGATAGATGAGTACCGGCTTGATTCCTTCAAGGGCCTGAGGAAGCTTCTCACAGATCTTTTCAAGGAAAAGAACTATGTAGCCGGATGCGAAACCTGCAACCAATGCGCCAAGGAAAGCTGATGGAACATCTCCGCCGGGAGCTGCAAATGTAGCACCTGTGCTGGCAAGAGCACCACCTACGAAACCAACTGCAAGACCCGGACGGTCAGCAATACTCTGGGCAATGAATCCGGCAAGGATTGGAAGCATGAATCCGAAAGCTGTGCCACCGATAGACTTGAACCATGCAGCAACAGGTGTGTTTGAACCAAAGTTGCTTGGATCGATTGAATAATCATCCAATAGGAATGCGATAGCGATCAGGATACCACCACCAATAACGAATGGAAGCATATGTGAAACGCCGTTCATAAGGTGCTTGTAAAGCTTTCTTCCTACTGACTCTTCAGTTGCATCAGAAGCTTTGCTAACCTGACCTGTATGATGATACTTGCTTACTTCGCCATTAACGGCCTTATTGATAAGACCTTCCGGATTGTGGATGGCTTCCTTTGTGGAAGTGATGATAACGTCCTTACCATCAAATCTTCCCATGTCTATATTCTTGTCGCAGGCGATGATGATTACGTCTGCATCTGCGATTTCTGCTGATGTAAGAGGATCCTTTGCTCCGGCTGAGCCGTCCTTCTCAACCTTGATGTTAAGACCCATATCTTTTGCCTCAAGCTCAAGTGCTTCAGCGGCCATGAATGTATGAGCAATGCCGGTAGGACATGCTGTTACGCCAAGGAGCTTTTTGGGAGCCGGCTTCGGAGCAGCAGTTGCAGCCTTCTTGGCAGATTCTTCTTTATCCTTTTCGGCTTCCTTCTCGTCGATGATGGAAAGGAACTCATCAGGAGTTTGCGCTTCAATAAGCTTTGCAGAGAACTTCTGATCCATCAAAAGAGTCATGAGCTTGGATAATACTTCGAGGTGAGTATCAGCTGCTGTGTCAGGTGCAGCAATCATGAAGAACAGCTTACTTGGAGCGCCGTCCAGTGATTTGTAATCGATTCCTGCAGGAATTGTTATGGCTGTAACACCTGCTTTTGTAACAGCGGAAGATTTGCCGTGTGGAACAGCAATTCCCATACCGATAGCTGTTGAACCTTTGTTTTCTCTGTCGAGGATGGCTTTTTTGAAGGCTGAAACGTTGTTTAAGTTTCCAACTTTTTCATGAAGCTCGATCAGGGCATCAATAGCAGCGTTTTGATCTTCGGCAGCAACATTAAGGTTTATGCCGTCTTTTTTGAGTAGATCAGTGATTTTCATTTGTTAGTCCCTCCTTATGCGTCTTGCGCAAATTGTGTTGTTGTTTTCTCCCCAAGAAATTTTGTTAAAGATTTCTGTAAATACTAAGAATGTCTTCGCCTGTTGCCAGGTCGTCAGAAAATGCTGTGGCACTTCCTGCTGCAGTTCCCATTTTCAAGGCTTCTTCATAATTGTGGTTCTTGTTAAAACCTGCTATGAAGCCTGCAACCATTGAATCTCCGGCGCCTACTGAATTTCTGACAGTGCCTTTTGGAACGCCGATACGGAACTTTTCCCCGGTCTCAGCTATGAGCATGGCTCCGTCGCCAGCCATTGAGATAAGTACGTTCCGAGCTCCCATTTCCTGAAGCTTTTTGGCATGCTCTTCCAGTTCGTCGTCAGTCTTTAGTACCTTTCCGAACATTTCACCAAGCTCGTGATTGTTCGGCTTTATTAAAAATGGATGATATTTAAGGACGTTCTTAAGAAGATCCTTGGTCGCATCCACAACGACATCTATTTTTCTGTCCTGAACCTGTTCAATTATTTTCTCGTACACATCGCTTGGAAGAGAGTTTGGTATACTTCCTGCCAGGATGAGAGTGTCGCCGTCTCTTAACTGATCAAGCTTTTTAAACAGCTCTTTTTGCGCCTCATCGGGAATGGCCGGGCCCTGAGCGTTCAGCTCTGTCTCTTCCTTGCCCTTGATCTTTACATTGATTCTGGAAATGCCATCAGGGAGCTTAACAAAGTCAGCTTTGATGCCTCTTTCCGCAACGCTCTTTTCTATTGCATCTCCTGTAAAGCCTGCAATAAAGCCAAGCGCCGTTGTCTCAAGTCCCAGATTATTGAGTATTGTAGAAACGTTGATTCCTTTTCCGCCAAAGTAGCATTCCTCGGAATCCGAGCGGTTCGTCATACCCGGTAAAAGATCTGTCGACATCCGGACTACATAATCAATAGCAGGATTAAAGGTAACCGTATAAATCATGTTTCGCCTCCGTTTATAATTTATGCATTTACAACTTTAATGATGGTCTTGCCTGAGTAGTTTTTACTTACCTCACGGTCTGTAATGATGCAGCAGTTTGCAAGGTCTGCGAAGGTTACGCTGCTGACCTGACCGAATTTGCTGTGATCAGCCAGGACGTAGGAGATGTATGCGTGCTTCACGGCCTCAGCCTTAACAAGGGCCTCATCCACGTCAGGAGTAGTGAAACCTGCGTTTAAAGAAATGCCATTGGTTCCCATAAATGCCTTAGTGAAATGGTACTTGCTGATGCCTTCGATACAGTCGGGACCGATGATTGCCTCAGTGGACTGCTTGCATCTGCCTCCGATTATCATGGTAGAAAGACCTTTCTCAAGAAGTCTTTTCGCATGAACGATTCCGTTGGTGATGTATTTGGCCTTGGTGTTATCGATGTACTTAATCATCTCCAGGGTAGTAGTACCGGAATCGATGTAGACAAAATCGTCGTCATTTATCAGAGAAGCAGCATATTTGCTTATAGCATCCTTTTCATCAACGTGGAGCGCAGCCTTGGCGCTCACACTTGGCTCAAAGGTGTTTACATCAGAACTGGCTATTGATGTGGCGCCGCCAAAGACCTTGACAATTTTCTTCTCATCGTGAAGGACATTTAAATCCCTTCGAATAGTGGCAGCAGATGCTCCGAATTCTTCCATAAGATCTGCGACTGTAACTGCATTTTTTTCATTGATATAGGTAACAATCAGATTTCGTCTTTCTTCAGTCAGCATAAAACCCCCAGATGATTGAAAATGATTATTTGATGCATGCCATGGAAAAATATGCTCACTAGGAGCTTTAATGTAAATTCCCGCACCATGCAACATGATAATATCACAACACAAAGTCATAAGCAATCATAAATAATCACAAACAATCACATAAAATTTTATAAAATAATCACAAAATGATAACAAAAACTCAGAGACGCGCAGGAACATATTATCAAAGATAATAGAAATTGAATAATTATATTATCCGGAACCATCTTTGAAAATATTCTAAAAAAAGGATAAAGCTTTACATATTAACGTAAACAAACCTTTACAAGGAATGTACACATAAACTAAAATAGTAGTAGGGTTTTCACACATTTCACAATGGAGGTGCTGATCTTGGAAGAATTATATTTGACTAATGAGCAGGTTGATATACTCGGTGAAATTGCAAATATAAGTATGGGTAATTCTGCGACCACACTTAGCCTTATGGTTAACAGAAAGGTAGATATCACAACCCCGCATGTTAAGGTTATTAGGAGAAGTGAAGCCCTTGATGACTATGAGAAAACATGCATCTTCGTGCAAATTCATTATGTTAAGGGACTAGAGGGAAACAATGTCCTTGTACTTAAAGAGCATGATGTCAAGGTCATGACTGACCTTATGATGGGCGGCGACGGTACAAATACAGCCGGTGAGATCTCAGAACTTCACCTTTCGGCTGCATCGGAAGCCATGAACCAGATGATGGGCACAAGTGCTACATCTCTTTCCTCCATGCTTGGCGTTGCCACCGATATAAGTACGCCTATAGTTAATCAAATTGATGTAGAAAGCATCAAAGTTTTTGAAAAAATGTTTGATACAACCTACGATAAATTTGTTAAAATAGCTTTTAGAATGACCATCGGAGACCTTATTGACTCTGTGATGGTCCAGCTCTATCCTGTTCAGTTCGCTCAGGATATGTGCGACAAATTTATTGGTAAAGGGAAGTAAAAACAACAAATGAATAAAGCTGAAACATTAGAAATCAAGAAACAGTTCACACCAGACAGGTGCACAATTGATCACATCTGCGGATGCTATGTTGATCATGAGAAGAACAAGAGACTGACATTCAGAAAGGCCTTTGGACAGATTCCCGAAGAGGAGATGTTCAAATATCTGGATATCTTCCAACACACTTTAGCAGGTACCTTTGGCAAGAACCTTATAAGTCTTGAGTTTCCTCTTGACCAGGAACAGCCAGGGGGGACTCAGGACTTTCTTTTAACTTTGAGAAATTCAAGGCTTGAGGATGACGAGCTGGTAGATGAGTTTTACGACAAGATCATAGCCAATTATGTAAACGGAGAGAACTATTACATTATTGTGGTTCATGCTGTTTATGACATTCCGGGTATTACAAACGACGGAATCGAGATGGAGGATGCTTCGGAAAAGATCTACGACTACATTTTATGTAGCATCTGTCCCGTTAAGCTTTCCAAAGCAGGTCTCGGATACAATGAATCCAAGAACGTGATCGAGGACAGATTCAGGGACTGGATAGTAGAGGGACCTACAAAGGGATTTCTTTTCCCGGCATTTATCGAAAGAGAAATGGATATCCACAACATGCTCTATTTCACCAAGAAGCCGGATGACCTTCAGCCGGAATTCGTGGAGGCAATGTTTGGAGGAAGAGCTCCTATTTCAGCGCCTGAGCAGAAGGATATCTTTGATGCGGTGGTTCAGAATACCATCGGCGAAGATGCTGATTATGACATCATGAAAAATGTTCATGACAACCTTAATCAGATGATCGAGGACCACTCTGAGGATCCGGAACCTCTGGAGCTTATGAAGAAGGACGTTAAGCAGCTCCTTCAGGACAGCGGAGTATCTGAAGAGCGTCTGGGATACTTTGACGAGAACTACACAAAGTGTGCAGGAGACGAGGATTTCCCTCTTCTTGCCAGCAATATAGCAAATACCAAGAAATTCGATATTGAAACACCGGATGTGGTGATCAAGGTTAAACCTGATCGTACAGACCTTGTGGAATCAAGGATCGTTGACGGCAGACAGTGCCTTGTTATTGCAGTGGACGACCACATCGAAGTTAACGGAATTAACGTCCGCACCTTCATGAACAAGTAAACTACAGAATCTCGCACTACGCTGCGAGATTCGTGAGAAAGTGATTCAAGAGTGAGGGGCAATCATTGCGTAGCAATTTGATTATTGCCCCGAATATCATGAGTCACCGGAGGTGACTCATGATCGAACTTGCAATAGTTGAAGATGAAGATTCATACGCCAATCAGCTGGAAGAATTTGTAAAGAGGTACCAGGCAGAGAGTGGCAACTACTTTAAGATAACCAGATTCACTGATGGCGATGAGATTACCAACGGCTACAAAGGTCAGTTTGACATCATCCTAATGGACATCGAAATGAAACTGATGGATGGCATGACTGCTGCTGAGGAAATCCGAAGACTTGATCAGGAAGTTGTGATCATGTTCATTACTAACATGACCAACTACGCTATCAGAGGGTATCAGGTGGATGCCCTTGATTATGTGCTTAAGCCGGTAAGCTATTTTGCCTTTTCCCAGAAGCTTGGCCGGGCCATCAGCAAGATGAAGAAGACAGCCACCAAGATCATCTCCATCGATATGCCTTCCGGGGTAAAAAAGCTGGATATTGATAATATCTTCTATATAGAAAGCGAAGGTCACAACCTCAACTTTTACACCACCGGCGGACAGTTCACCATAAGAGCCAAACTTGGGGACTTTGACGAGCAACTGTCCAATTACAACTTCTTTAGAAGCAACAAGGGATATCTTGTTAATCTTAAATATGTGGATGGAGTAGAGAATGGGAGCTGCCTAATTGCAGGCAAATCCCTCCTTATAAGCAGAGCCAGGAAAAATGACTTTATGACAGCACTTACGGACTACATGGCATCATTGCCGTGATCTGAGGAAACGATGAACAGCGTATATCAGGACATTCCAAGAATTTATACCGCAATTGCAGAGTGGCTTGCCTGTCTGACTTACTGCGTTGTCATGAAAAGGAAGGTTAAGAACGAGGATTTTATCCTCACTGCAATCCTTGCACTAATAGTTCAGTGTATGTTTCTTGTGCTGACAAAGAGCCTGCCTGTTGTATTCTGGATTCCCTGCATGATAATTGCTGTGTTCTTTATGTATATTTTCATGGCTTTTACCTGTGATGATACCAGAAATGTTATCGGATACTACTGTGCGAGAGCGTTTCTTTTGGCAGAGCTGGCAGCATCTTTGGAGTGGCAGCTGGCGTGCTTTTTCAGGAACATAACAGATTCAATACTGGTTCAGGTGGTGATTCTTCTTTCTGTATACGGACTGGTATTTATCTGGGCTCACTACATGGAAGTCAGTATTACAAGAGGCATTTTTCAGCTTGAGATCAACACCCATGAGCTTTGGGCGGCAATAGCCATCGCAATTGTTGTCTTTGCCTTCAGTAATCTCAGCTTTGTCTTTTCCAATACGCCGTTCTCGGCGGGGCTTGCAGCGGATATCTTCTATATAAGGACACTGGTGGATATCGCCGGCATTATGATCCTGTACGTGTATCAGAGCCGTATCTGCGAACTTCTTGCGGAAAAAGAGCTTAGAAACATCCACTCAATGCTGAAAGCTCAGTATGATAAATACAGGAACTACCAGTCGACCTTTGAACTCATCAATATGAAGTACCATGATCTGAAACATCAGATTGCCGGGCTTCGGGCTGAGATGAGTGATGAGGAGAGGAAAAAGTGGATTGATTCTTTGGAACAGGAACTTGAATCCTATAGCCCTGAGCTGGAAACAGGTAACAGTGTTCTTGATACGCTTATAGCAGGAAAAATGATGAACTGCAGAGCCAACAGTATTAAGATCACCTGCGTGGCTGACGGCGAAATCTTGGATTTTATGCATGTTGCGGATATATGTACTATCTTTGGAAATGCATTGGATAACGCTATTGAGAGCGTTACGATGATAGAAGATCCTGAGAAGAGGCTGATCCATCTGGTCCTTTCTCAGAAAAAGAACTTTATTCTCATTCAGGTAAACAATTACTGTGAGAACCACATTACCATCAAAAACGGTTACCCTGTGACCACCAAGGCTGACAAGGGTAATCATGGATTTGGCCTTAAGAGTATCAGGTACACCGTGGAGAAATATCACGGTACACTAAACTTTGATCTTAAAGACAACTGGTTTGAACTAAAGATTCTCATTCCGCAAGGAGGCCTTAAATGAATCTTATGGCTGTTGCTGTTGCGGACTATATAGGATTTATCCTATTGGTCGCAATGCTTGTGAGCAGTAAGATCAGAAGATCTGCTCCAAGAGATGAATTTAAGCTTTTTACCATAATTGCATTATTGTCTGCCGCTGCCTGCATAATAGATTTCTTTTTGTTTTACTGCGACGGAAAGCCGGGGATTGTGGCAAGGATTATCAATCATATTGGTAATACTTACAGCTTTATGATGAATCCCATTTTTGCCGTGGCCTGGTGTGTCTATACGGATATTAAGCTGTACCACAGCAGGGCAAGGATAAAGAGAATATATAGATTTGGAGCTATTCCGGGAGCATTCCTATTTCTTTTAGCCTTTATAAATATTTTTGTACCGATAGTGTACCGCATTGATGAGAACAATGTGTATCACAGGCTTCCGCTTAGCTATCTTTACTTTTTGATAGAGTTTTGTTATCTGGTTGCGAGTTATGTTACGCTCAAAAGATATGAAGCCAGATATGGTAAGGTCAACTTCTTCCCTATGTGGTTGATGATCGGACCGATTTTCCTTGGGTCAGCGCTTCAGGTCATATTCTACGGAGTATCACTTATCTTTGTATCGATGGCCGTGGGACTTACTTCTATATATATGGCACTTCAGAATGAGTTCTCCTATCAGGACACATTGACTGGGCTTTTTAACAGAGCTTACCTGGACTATCTGCTTGATAAGCTTTCCAAAGATCCGGACAGTAAGCTGGGCGGAATCATGATAGACGTGGATTACTTCAAGGAGATCAACGATACCTATGGACATCACGTTGGTGATGAGGCACTTATTGATGTGGCAAGAGTTATCCTGTTTGGCAAGCCGGATAAGGGAATTGCCATAAGATTTGCCGGAGATGAGTTCATTATTCTATTGAAGGACTGTTCATCGGAAGAAGTGCTAAAGCGGACCGTGAATAACATCAGGGATGAGGTTGTGACGTTTAATGAGAATGAAAACCGTCAGTATAAGTTATCTCTTTCAATGGGATATACATTATATGAGTTTGATAAGGATGACAGCGACAGCTTCTTCAAGAAGATGGACGACAATATGTATGAGGAAAAGAAACAGAAACATGCTGAAAGATAAGATGTGACGCGGGTTTTCCGACTCGTATGCAGTTCATGACAAAAATCGTACCGTTTGTGACAAAAACGGCACGATTTTTTTTGTCGTGTTAAATTCGTATTGTAAGATGCTATGCGCTGATATTGCATGGCTGAAAATCGATTGGCAGTTCTGACCAAACTGTCGACGCCAAATAAAAGGGAGGTTTATCTATGTTATCTATCAACATGAGTGACGTTATGAACGTCATCACTTCAATCAAGTCTTATTTGATTGCTATTGGTATCATAGTTGCAGTTGCTATTGTTATCATGATTGCAGTTATGAAGCTCAAGAAATCAACCAAGAAGCTTGTAAGAGGCACAGCACTTGTTGCTATGCTGACAGGTATTGTTGTTTGTGTGAATATGATCCTGACAGGACCTATGAGCACAATGCTTGATCTTGTAAGTGGAAAGGGCACTATCAGCAAAGCTACTTCTGATGAGGCTACAACACTTGCACAGGATATCGCAAGAGAAGGTATCGTACTTCTTGAGAACGATGGAAACACACTTCCTGTTGCTTCAGGAAGTAAGCTTAACGTTTTTGGATGGGCTTCAACAAACCCAATTCTTGGTGGAGCAGGTTCAGGAGCGCTTAACTCAGCTTATGCTACTATTGATATTTTACAGTCTCTTGCTTCAGCAGGAATTGAGACTAACTCAGAGCTTACAAAGTTCTATACTGACTACAAGGCAGACAGACCTGAAGTTGGTATGTGGGCTCAGGATTGGACACTTCCGGAACCTAATGTATCTCTTTATACAGATTCACTTATTTCAAACGCAAAGGCATACTCAGACACAGCCATGATCGTTATTTCACGTTCCGGTGGTGAGGGTGCCGATCTTCCAAATGATATGGTAGGTATGATCAACGGAACATATCAGGATGGAACAACATACACAGCAGGAGTATATGACGACACTCTTAACGAGGGCAATGACTGGGATGCAGGCGATCACTATCTCGAGCTTACAAACAGAGAGGAAGAGATGATCGACCTTGTATGCGCTAACTTCGACAAGGTTATCCTTGTTTACAACGGCGCAAATGCTTTCGAACTTGGTTTTGTAAAGGATCACCCACAGATCAAGTCAGTTCTTTGGGCAGCAGGTATGGGCCATGTAGGTATGCAGGCTCTTGGTGAGATTGTTGCAGGTGAGGTTAACCCATCAGGTAAGACAATCGACACTTATGTTTATGACATGACAAAGACACCTTGGTGGAACAACTTTGGTGACTTCAACTATACAAATATGGAAGACTTCGCATATGTATCAACAGGATTTACTGGTGTTGAGACTAAGGCAGAAGTTAGCTTTGTAAATTACGTAGAGGGTATCTATGTAGGATACAAGTTCTATGAGACAGCAGCACTTGAAGGTCTCATCAACTATGACGAAATGGTTCAGTATCCGTTCGGATATGGCCTTTCATACACAACTTTTGAACAGACAATGGGCGACATTACTGAGGAAAATGGAACAATTACTTTTGATGTAACTGTTACAAATACTGGTTCTGTTGCAGGTAAGGACGTAGTAGAGGTTTACTACAATCCTCCATATGAAAACGGTGGAATCGAGAAGGCTTCTGCAAACCTTGTAGAGTTTGCAAAGACTCAGCTCCTTGAGCCAGGCGCATCAGAGACAATCACTATCTCTTTTGCAGCAGAAGATATGGCATCTTATGATTACCAGAACGCTAAGGCTTATGTACTTGACGCTGGTGACTATGAGATTTCTATCAACAAGGATTCTCACAACGTTATCGATTCTAAGACATACACTGTAGGAACTACAGTAACTTATGACGGATCAAACAAGAGAACTTCAGATAAGGTTACAGCTACAAACGCATTTGATTTTGCTAATGGTAACCTTGAGTACCTTTCAAGAGCAGATGGATTTGCTAACTACAATGCAGCAACAGCAGCTCCTAAGAGCTACGAGATGCCTGCAGATGTAAAGGCAACTTTCTACAACATCAGCAACTACCTTACACCAGAAGCTACAGCAGCTGATGAGGATCCAAACGCAGCAGCAGTTACAACTGGCGCAGCTACATCACTTCAGCTCAAGGACCTTCGTGGTCTTGCCAAGGACGATCCTAAGTGGGATGAGCTCCTTAATGCTATGACACTTGATGATATGAACGCCCTTATTTCTCTTGGCGGATATCAGACAAACTCAGTTGAGTCAATCGGCAAGGTTCGTACAAACGACTGTGACGGCCCTGCTTCAATCAACAATAACTTTACAGGTGTTGGATCTCTTGGATTCCCTGTAGGTGTTACAATTGCAGCTACTTTCAACAAAGAGCTTGCATATTCATTCGGTGATTACATCGGTAAGATGGCTAACGAGATGGATGTATCTGGTTGGTATGCACCAGCTATGAACATTCACAGAACAGC
>JAEEGL015837032.1_pt1 | contig 27636 bp, 27 predicted proteins | sample 9134231 | NCBI WGS metagenome assembly JAEEGL01 (sample SAMN16246548, study PRJNA631951) | gut metagenome | biome: gut microbiome; feature: rumen; material: fiber-attached | host: Bos | place: Iran: Karaj | collected 2018-10
AAAATTATACTTACGTTTAACATCTTTTATATCATTCATTATTATAATTAGGGATTATAACTTTACTCCCTATTTTTATATCTTTTAAATTATTATACTCCTCTAATATTTCCTTAGTAGTATTATACTTTTCTATAATACTATCTATAGTATCATTTTCTCTAACTATATAAACTACATAAGTAGTAAAAGTTTCTTCTGTATTATTAAATGCAGAAAATATAGATTCCACTCCAACAACATTATCACTTTCCAATAAATTATTATTTTCATCTTTATTACTAGATTCATCAATATTATCTATTATATCTTCACTAATAGACAAATCCTCTTTTTCACTTGTTTCTAAAAATAAATTTTCTATATCTCCCACATCTCTATCAATAACAATATTCTTTTCTTCATCATTTAATGAAATAGATTCAAAATCTTCAAATAAGTTATTATCATCTATAACTTTCTCTTTTTCTATTAATTTATCAATTAAAAGATCTATTTTTATACTTAATCTCTCTTCATCTACTATAGAATAAACAAAGTCATCAATATCTATTATAATATCTTTAGTATCATATTTATTGTCAATATTTACTTCTACCGGTATTTTATAATTAAACTCCTCGTCTATCTGACTAGCTTCTGTCATTTTATAAGTTCCAGAAATCAAAAAATTACCCTTAACTGTAAATTCATTTTCAAGTGATAAAGTATGTTCTAATGATATACTAGTAATTTTATTAATCATTGACTTAAATTCTATTTCTTTACTAAATGGTATTATTTGCTTCATAAAAATCATTCCTTCCTACAAAAATATATGTAGTTTTTTCACTTTTATAACAAAAAAAGTTTAATTATTCATTAAACTTCTCACAAATTTTTTTTATTTTATTTTTCACAAATTTATGTTCCTGTCTAGCTTTTTCATACATAACTCTAGTGGAAGGAACATTATTAATATTTTCCTCTCTAGCTAAAATCTCAAAAGAAATTGGTTTCTTTTCTTCTTCATGTACTCCATAATGAAAGAAATCAGTTACTTGTTGATATGATTTTTTTTCACTTTCATCCCAAGACAAAACACTATCATTTGATGTAATTTTATATTTAATACATTTTCCATCATTTATATCTATATAATCAGAACATGATCTATCATCACTATAAATGTTACCCAAAGATTTAGATTGCCTAATAGCAATAGAAAAATCAATTGGAGTTTGTAACACACATCTATCAGCAATTTTTCCTACAAGATCAACTACATTAGTTGGTACAGATAAATTACTAATAATGGATACTAACTTTTCATTATCAAATCTTTTATCATCATACATATCACCAATAAATACCCCTAAACATCCATAACCACATTTCAATACATAATCCCCATTACAAAGATCTTGAAAACTTCTAGATGTATCTTGATAAATATGAACTGTCTTATTATGATACAAATCAATATCTCCATTATTATCATAAAAAGTATAATAAGATTTTCCTTTTTCTTTATGTTCAAAAGAATCTCCTTTTTCATAATACTTCGATTCAAACCCTACTCTAATAACAAAATTATCATCCACATCATTAAATAAAAAAGCATCTTCTTTATTCTTAGTTTTTCCAAACAAAGCCATTTTATAATTAGAATTACCAAATGTAACTCTTTCATCACTTATTTCAAAATAATCCAATACATTATGTAATACCAAACCAAATCTAGTTAAAGTGATTTTTGTTTTCTTATTAATGGATTTATTATTCAATAAATCCATTAATGTAAAATTACCTTCGATAACTGGCAAATCAAGTTTTCCAGATATTTGTAAAGCATCACAAACATCCTTTAACACCAAATCTCCTCTATGATTTGTGAAATGAATATTAGAAAAATATTCAGGTATATCATCTAATATTTTTTTACTAAAAATTCCTCTTTCCTTTGACATTTTATCCTCCTAATTGTTTTCTACTTTTAGAAAATATTTTAATTGCACATTGATAATATTTATCATCTGAAGAACAATACTCATTGACTTGCAACCCATTAGATGTCATATCATTACTAATACAATGTAATAAAACTGAATTCTTATTCCAATCTTTATCACTAACACTACCATAAGAGCCAACTATTACTGTTTTTTTATGATCAAACGCTAACCTAGCTAACTTATCAGAAACAACTAATCTTGATGGAATTTGCGTAATAATCGTTGGCACTTTAATATCATTTACATCTTCTGTTTTTATTAAATCAAATATATCACTATTAGTATGACTTTGTCCTTTATTCAAACATACACCTGTATAAGTTCTTAAATCTTTATCTTTTATACTAAATTTATCAAAAGTATATGAATAAACAGAAGCAGATCCAATTGTATCAATTCCTACTTTCTCAAGTCCTCCAAGCACAGAATCAAATATACCTTTATCAAGTTCAATAACTCCATCACACTCTTCTTTTGTCAATACTTTATCTCTAAGAAAAACAGCATAATGTAATGCTTTTTCTTCATTTTCAAATATCCATTGTTTAAATTGTGATAAAAGTTGACTACTATCTTTTATCTTTAATTCCACATCATAACCTTTAGTTATTTTAAATATATTAAATAAATTTTTTATATATTTTTCCATATACCCCTCCATGAGTAAAACTATTATATTCCTTTTGATTAACAATGTAAAGAAAAAATTATTAACTATAACTCACCAGTTAATAATTCAATTTCCAGCTCTATTTCTTCTCTTTTTTTATTATTTAACGAAAGCATATTCAAAACATCTATTTTTTTTCTTTTTACATAATTATAATATTGATAAAACAAATCATCTTTATGCTTTAATAAATAAGGGCCAAAGTATAACTCTTTATCAATATAATTTTCATTACCCCTAATAAATTCAATAATTATATAAAATTTGCCATCTTCATAAACAATACACTCTCTATTTATTTTAAAACCTAAATTAATAATATTCTTTCTTAATAATAAATATTTATTATTAGATGATATTATTAACTTTTTTACATTATTTAACTTTGACTCATCTTTATTTAATATTCCAAGAATAGTTTCTGCACCCATACCAGAAATTATAATAGTATCCACATAGTCTTTAATAGATTCAATTCCATCTGCTTTTATTAATTCTATTTTATTATCTAAATGAAACTTAATTAAATTTTCTTTGGCTTTTTTTAATGGACCATCATTAATATCAGAAGCAATAACCCGTAATTTTGGCAATTTCTCTAATAAATAAATATCTAGTAATGCATGATCACACCCTACGTCTATTACACCAGACGAAGTACAATCTACAAAACTAGATACTTTTTTTAATCTATTATTAATATTAATCAATTAAGAAATCCTTCAATTTTCTACTTCTAGATGGATGGCGCAACTTTCTCAAAGCCTTTGCTTCGATTTGTCGTATTCTTTCACGAGTAACACCAAATATTTGTCCAACTTCCTCTAATGTTCTACATTGCCCATCATCAAGCCCAAATCTAAGACGTAAAACCTTTTCCTCTCTATCTGTCAAAGTCAAAAGAACACTTGCCAATTCTTCTTTAAGCATTTCTACAGTAGCATATTCTTCTGGTGACATAGTTCTTTCATCCTTTATAAAATCTCCTAAATGAGAATCATCTTCTTCACCAATAGGTGTTTCAAGAGAAACAGGATCTTGAGATATTTTATAAACTTCTCTAACTTTTTCCACTGTAATTCCTAACTTTTTAGCAATCTCTTCCTCTGTAGGTTCTCTATTCAATTCTTGTGTTAATTGACGTTGTACACGTGACAACTTATTTATAGTTTCTACCATATGTACAGGAACACGAATAGTTCTAGCTTGATCAGCAATAGCTCTAGTTATAGCTTGTCGAATCCACCAAGTTGCATAAGTTGAAAATTTATATCCTTTTGTTGGATCAAATTTTTCTACCGCTTTCATCAAACCAATATTACCTTCTTGAATAAGATCTAAAAATAACATTCCACGTCCAACATACCTCTTAGCTATAGATACAACTAAACGTAGATTAGATTCTGCTAACATCTTTTTAGCATACTCATCACCTTGTTCAGCAAGACGAGCATATTCAAATTCCTCATCAGTAGTTAAAAGATTTATTCTACCTATTTCTTTTAAATACATCCTAACAGGATCATTTATTTTAATATCTTTTGATAAAGTCAAATCCTCAACAATTAATTCACTAGGATCTTCATCAGGATCTTCAGTATTATCAACAGTTTCAGATACTATTTCAATACCATTATCTACTAATGTATTATATAAATCATCTAAAGCATCAGCATCTACATCTAAACCCTTTAATTCATCAGCAAGTTCTTCATATGTAATATAACCATTTTTCTTACCAATTTTTATTAAATTAGCTTTTCTTTCTTCAAGTGTCTTTATTTCACCAACCATACCTTCACTCCTCTAACTTTAACTGTCTTATCTTCTCGGCAATTTTTGATTTCTCCAAATCATCAAATGTTTCTCTTATCAATTTCTCCAACCTTTTTATCTCTTGGCTCTTATTATAACTATTGATAACTAAAATATAATCATCAATTGCCTTATCATCTATGTCATCCATTTCTTCAGTTGATATAATTTTATTATACAAATCAATCAAATCTTTCTTATCCTGTAAATAAGTATAAAAGTCAGCAATAGAAATACTTCCATAATTTTGATAGTAATATGCGATCTCGTTAGCTAAATATCTAGACTGTTGATTATATAATACCAAATTACTTTCATTATATTTAATTATTGCTTTTTTCTTTAAAAGCATTGCATAAATAAAACCATTAGTTGCCTTTTCTATCTTTGTCATTTTCTTACTATTAATTGGAACTCTTATTTCTTTTGCTTTCTCATTACTACTACGAATATAATCACTCAACCTTTTTTCTAGTGTATTATAGCTTAAATCAGTCTCAATTGCAAGTTTTTTTAATATTATTTCACGTCTTATCTCATCATCAATTATACTTACCTCTTGTAAAACTTTATTAACATAATTAGTAAGCTCTATATCACTTCTAAAATTAACTCCAACTTTTAAAAATTCTAACTTATAATCAGTAAATGACATGGCAGACTTAAAAATTCTATCAAAAGCCTCTTTACCATTTTTTAAAATATAAGTATCAGGATCATCGTCACTAGATAATGGTATTACCTTAGGATTAATTCCTAATTTTTCTAATTGTTCTCCAACACTAATAGTTGCCTTTTTACCAGGATTATCACCATCTAAACATATATATATATTTCGTGATAATTTAGTAATTAAATTAGCTTGCTCATTAGTCATAGAAGTTCCCATGAGTGCAATAACATTTTTATACCCAATAGTATAAGCCCTAATTACATCCATAAAACCTTCCATTATTATAACAGAACCAGAAAGTCGAGCAAACTCCTTAGCACGATGATAATTATATAAACATTGACCCTTTTTAAAAATTGGAGTTTCTTTAGTATTTATATATTTACTTTGAACAGAATTAGTATAAATTCTACCACTAAAACCTACCGTTTTACCACTAATATCACAAAGAGGAAACATAATCCTTTTTCTATAAATATCACCACTAGTAGAAGTTAAACCAATTTTTTCTAAAGTCAAAGCATCATAACCTTTACCAGTTAAAAGCTTAAATAAATCACTATCATTATTAGTAGAAAGACCAATATCAAAAGTTTTTATAGCTTCATCATCTATTTTTCTCATCTTTAAATAATCTCTAGCTTCTTTTCCCAAATTAGTATTTAAATTATTTTGATAAAATTTATTACTTAAATCATATATTTCATAAAGTTTATCATACTTACTAGTAGTTTTTTTTATATGAACATTACCAATAGAAATACCGGTTTTATCAGATAATATTTTTAATGCTTCTTTAAAATCTATATGTTCATAATCCATCAAAAAATTAAAAACATTACCACTCGCACCACAAGAAAAACATTTATATATTTGTTTCTCACGAGATACACTCATAGAAGGATGATTATCATTATGAAAAGGACAAATTCCAAAAAAATTTCTCCCCTTTTGTTCAAGAGGAAGATATGAAGAAATAATATCAACTATATCAACTTTATTTCTAATTTCATTAATAACAGATTGATTATTCATAAACTCCTCCTTATAAATATTAATTATACACCTTTACAAATATTAAAAAAAGTATCAATTCGACACTTTTTAAACTTTAGAAAAAAACAACTATAAAAAGTTGTAATTTTTATTTTAAAGATCTTGTACATAATTAATAGTAACTGTAAGGTCTTCAGTAGTTACCGCAGGTTGTGATTCAATTGAATCTTCATAATCGACAGTAACTGTTAAAGTATTTGTTCCACCGTTCTTAGCAAGAGTAGTACCTTCAGTAATACCAGTAACTGTATAATTAATAGCTGGATTTGTACTATCACTTATTGTAATACTATCAACTATTGCATCTAATGTTCCACTATTTGTAACAGTTACATTATATGAAATTGAATCTCCAGGTTGAATTAAACTAACACTAAAATTAGCTGTTGTTGAAGTAAATGTAGGACTAGCCTTACTAGTCGCACCTCCTACTGCTTCGCCAGATTGCGCTATACCAGTAATCTTTACATCCCAAGTTGAATCAATTGTAGCTGTACCATTAATAGTTAATTCTTGTGCAAGTAACGCATAGCCTACTGCCATTATACATACCAACACTGAAAGTATTCCAATCATTACTTTTTTCTTATCTTTCATATCATTATCCTCCTATATTTTACAATATAATTATATCAATCAAATTTTACACAAACAACATTTTTATTTTTTTTTTAATTGATTTTACACAAATAATGTAAAAAATCACCAATAATTTGGTGATTAGTTAAATTTTGTTATTAATTTATTTTAGTAAATTTAAATTTTTGATTATTAGCATTTTTATTTTGCCATACATCGATGTTTGCTCCATTTTTAACTTTACCACCACTATTAAATTCATCGGTAGTAGCATTATATGTATCCGCCCCAACATGAACTGTTGTTATTTCTTCATATGAAGGACTTTCTATATACTCACTATTTCTTAATGAAGATAATGTTCCAGGATTTGTAGGTACTGCTTGAACTTTAAATGTCCATCCTGCTTTTGGTGAAAATCCCAAAAAATCAAAAGTTGTATTAGTAGTACTTTGATAAGTTACTCGTCCATTAAAATCATATAGAGCAACATAATATAAGCCAGCTCCATCTACAGCATCCCATTCTGCTGTATATCCATTCCATCTTAAATTAGTTGGTGCTTCAATTTGATCTACATTACTTGTATAGTAATAACTTATACACCCGTGTGATGATATTCCGTTTGCATCAACACAAATTGTATATTGATTTGAGGAATATTTTAATTGATCCATTATGGATACAATAGCAAATCCAGCATAATTTGAATTCCATTCATTTAATTGTGTAACATTTGGTTGTGTTAGTTTTACTGTATAACCAGTAGCACCCAACACAGTATTCCATTCTAATACACCACTTGAATTAATAGTTAAATTTAAAGTACCACTTGGCTCTATTGTTTTTATCGTTCTTGTTCTTGCAAACACTTCAATAGGCATAATTATTGTTGATAATAACATTAATGTCGTAACTAGCATTATCCATGTTTTTATTTATTATTTTTTTCATATTTTTCCTCCCTTTACTCTGTATATTCTAATGTATTTCTCTTTCAAGCATTGTTTTTGAACTTTTTTCTCCACAATATATTATTCATTTTTACCTATAAATTTATCAGTTTTAAATTATAAATATTTATAAAATTTCACATAAAAAAGAACTACATAAAAGTAGCTCTTAATCATCAAAGAAATCATCAAAGAAATTATCATCATCAATCTTATCATCTAATACTATTTCAGGAACATCGTTCTTAGGAGTATTTTTTACTGAAGATTCATTTTGATTAACTGAATTTAAATTATCTTTCTTAGTTTCTGTATCTTTTACAATACCCAATTCTCTATCAGTTAATTTATTAGAAAGTACATTATTTATTTTATCCTCTAATTTATCCAAAGACAACTCTTTGCTAGAAGCAAATGAATTATCTTTTTTATTATCATTATTTATCTTAGCATTTACTCTAGCTTCCATCTCATCTAAAGATAAGCTTTCCTTTTTAGGGGTTTCTTTTGTCTCAATCTTCTTATCAACCAATAAACTTTCAGTCTTTTGTTCTGGTTCCTTTTTATCTTCAATTTTCTTATTCTTTTCACGTTTTTCTTCTTCTTCAATTTCTGCAATTTTAGCATCAATCTTTTTAACCAAATCATCAATATTAATATCAGGAGCCTTAGTTTGCTTTGGCGCATTATTATTAAAACCACTCATCATTGAAGGCATTCCCATATTACCAGATGGCATTGGATTATTCATTGAATTCATTCCCATATTAGGAAATCCACCCATCATTGGAGGCATCATCATACCACCGTTATTTCCACCAGCTGGCATTCCCCCACCATTATTCATAATTTCTTTTATTTTTTCTTGACGTTTAGCTTTTTCATATTCCCTAATATCAAACGTTTCAACAGGCTTTTTTGTTCTTTCAGGATAATCTACTTTTCCATAATCTTTTCCCCAATCAATCTTAAAATCAGGTACAAAAGAAGTCTTAAATGGATTTTTTCTCATACGAAGAACAATTTGATCAAATTGTTTCATTCTTTGAAGATCTGAAACAGTTACTAAAGGCGTAGAAGCAGTCTTATCATCTTTTTTAGATTTTTCTTCACCAGCTAACTTTGATATTTCTTCTAGTGCTGCAAGTTCTGTAGAAATCAAATATACTAAATTACCACAGTTACCTTTAATTGTTTCTGCATTTTCAGCACCATACACTTGCTTCAACTGAGCAAAGTTTTGAATAATTAACGTAAATCTTATTTGTCTAGAACGTGCAGCAGTAATCATAGTTGTAACATCTTTTAACGGTGGCATGTTAGCAAACTCATCTAACAAAAAGTTTGTCCTTACAGGTAATTTACCATTATTTGATTGAGCAACATCGATCAATGTTTCATAACATTGTTTTACAAAAATAGTAGCAAGTGAGTGATAAGTTTTCTTTTCATCTTGAATAATTATAAATACAGCAGTTTTTTTCTTACCAATAGACTCTAAATCAAAATCACTATAACTTAACATTTCAGATAAATTTTCACGTGATGAAAATAATTTTATTTTTTGTTTAAATACAGCGATAATACTACCTTTTGTTTCACTTGGAGCCATAATAGTACTACTAGCATTTATAAATGCTGCGCTATTTGGATCTTTAAAATTAAAATACTCTCTAGCATAAGTTGAACCACCACATTTATCTTCACCCACTGTAGTAGTCAAACTAATACTATTAATATTAATTTGTTCTTCTTTTGCATCCTCAAATAAACCTAAAGCAATACCAGAGAAATAGTCAGCTGAAGTTTTTTCCCAGAACGGATCTGCATTACCATTATTTTCCTCATAAAGGATATTTAATGCTAAATCGTCCAACAACTCAATTGCTTTATCTTGATTACCATTCTTATATAGATTATATGGAAGTGTTAATGGATTCCATGCATTACCCTTTTGTGGATTACGAAAGTTTAATAAAACAATATCATAACCCTTAGCTTTTAACATAGCTCCAGTTTTTTCATATATTTCACCTTTAGGGTCAGTACATATAATAGATTCACCTTTTTTTGCTAAAACTTTAACTGCAGGCAAGATTGTAGATTGAGTTTTACCAGAACCAGTAGCACCTATTACTAAATTATGAAATTCTCCATCGTCAACCCATAATTCTTTACCATTACTAATTAAAGGAATACCAGCATATTCAGAAGTTTCATCAGAAGGATGAACACACTTTAATTCTTCCTTCATTTCTTTTTCTTTTAACCATCTACTATAACCTTTAGATTTTTTTGAAGTAGTAAATCCGAACCCATCGTCTCTATCAAAGAAATAAGAACTTACACTCATAAATAATCCACCTAAAGCTAATAAATAAAAAACTAAAGTCGTCATCAACTTATCAGGAGCAAAAGCAGGAAATGGATTTAAACCATAAAAAGCTCCATCAACAGCAATTGATGGTAAATTCACGACTAAAAGTGCAACTAAATATAACAATAAAATTGCAAACATTATAAATATCAAAATATCTTGTGGTTCAGCCCTAAATTTTAATTTCATAATTAATCATCTTCCCCTATTTCTGCTTCTTAAACTTATATACGCACTAAATTAACTAGCATTATTATAACAGTTATTCTAAAAATTGCAACTATTATTACTTAAACAACTCTATATTCACAGTATAATCCGCTGGATTAGTATATTGAAAAGAATACTTATAATTATTTTGATCTAATACTTTAAAAGAACTTCCATTACTACTATATTTTACTATTTTACTAGAAAAGATTTTTTCTTTATTTTTTTCTACAAACTCATCAAACTCATCATAATTTTTAAACAAAGAACTAACCTCTTTTTTATTGATATGTTTGTAAGCATCCTTCTTATAATAAATTAACTTTGTTTTATAATCAAAAAAGATTCTATCAATTATATCTTCAACATTTACATATTGAAATTCATAATCATTATCACTAGATTTATCCTTCAAACTACCACTATAAAACTTTTCAATATTATTATATTTTATTTGTGGCAATATCACTTTATATCTTATTATGACAAAAGCAATAATTAATACTATAGGTAAAGCTCCAAGAATAACCTTTTGAATTATGTTGCTATCTTCATCAATCATCTAAAACACCTCCATCACCATCAGGTATTATAGAAAATTTATTGTTTTTGTCATCAAGTTTTACAGTAACTTTAAAATCTTTCTTTTCTGGATTAATAATATCCATTCCACTATCTACTAATTTTCCTTTAATATAATAAATATTTAAATCTTTATATTGATACATAGCATTTATCTCTAAACCATAATACTTATCATAACTTTCTACATATTTACTAACAGTATCTTCAGTTATACCATTTTTATCTATATAATTATCATCTAAAAGATTATAAATTACTTTATAGTCTTTACTCATCAAATATGAAACATATTTACTAGCACATTTTTCTACGGTATAAAATACACTTACATTAGTAACATTATGGATATCTGACTTACTTATTCCCTTCTTTTTAAAATCATTTACTACTATAAAACAAAAAATAATTAACAAGAACAATGTAATAAAAAACATTGTTAACAAAAAAGGTTTCTTTTCCATTTTATCACCACCAATTTCAAGATAATAGAAACTCTATTATCTTGAACTATCTTTATATTTCATTATTTACAATTATTATTAACATAACTAGACATTGAACTAGCATTAGAACTAGCCCTAGCTGCACAAGTAGATTCAGTATCAGCAGGAACTTCAAACTGTGTACAATAACGATTAGTAAGATCATATGCTGAACTAGAACCACTTATTAATGATTCATTTAATCCAGAATAACTAGTTTTCAATTCATGCAATAAATATTGAAGTTGACCCGGAACTGTTTTCCATTCACTAGTAAATTTCTTTAAACTTTCCCAACGTCCTTCATGCCATTGACAAAGCCCATAACTAGTACCGTTATCTCCTACTACATTAGGATCAAAACTACTTTCCGCAACCATATTTCCTAAAACTGCTGCAACACCGTTATTACTATAACCAGATGCTTTTAATGATAGACAAACTTCTTGCTTAACGCTATCACCTTTTACATGTTTAAAATCTCCACCCTTTGGTCTGGGATTCTTAGGATCAACATAATTAAGTGGATCATCACGCGCATCACCAGTATTTGCACCTTTTCGAACCTCAAAATGTAAATGACATCCAGTTGAAGACCCACTCGATCCAGATGCAGCAATTACCTGTCCCTGATCAACAGTATCACCCTGTTTTACTTTTACACCATTTTGAGATAAATGACCATATAATGTATAATTACCATCAGAATGTTGTAGTATTATGTAATTACCATATCCACCACCGCAACTACTTCCATAAGATCCATAAGTAGGACAACCATCGCTTGTATTAACCACAGTACCCGACTTAGCAGCAATTATATTACTACCACAATTAACACCTATATCAAGGCCACCATGGCACCCTGTTGTTCTCCATGCATTCTCTCCACCACAACCAAAACCATTGGTTATAGTAGTTGATTCAGGATCTCCTTTCGCATACACTTTACCACCAGAAGTCTCTGTTTGTTTACTACGACTTGGCCACCAATATTTACTATTATCACCATTACCACACAACTCATCACTACTACTAGTTGTTGTTGTACTAGTACTAGAAGCAGCACTAGATGACAACCTAGCAAGTGACATATCATCACCATAAAATGCCTTTAACAGCTTATCATATGTATAATTTTCTTTAGTAGCTAAATATTTAGCTAAATATGGTTCCGAACCACCGTAATGAATATCACTACCCTGATAAGTTATCGTTCCATAAGGCACGATAAATTCAGTAACTTTACCAGGACAAGAAGAAACAGACTCAGCATAATCTGTACATCTTTTAAATTTACATTTACCATTCGTAGGAATACAATCACTAGCTCTAGCTAAAGAATACACAGCTTCAATAATTTTCCCATCAGGTTTAGTCATAACTATACCAGCTGTCTCATCAGCATATTTTTTATACTGAGTACTATTTGTAAAGTTTTGTTCATTGGAAGATGAAGTTATTGACTTAGTACAATTATTGGTATGTGCTAAAGTAAAACTTCTTATAATAATTGCATTATATTTACCAAGTTCATCATTAACCATGGTAGCACCAGGTTCTGCTGCTAAAACTCCAGCAATATAGGTTTCCAAATCATAAGTACCATATCCTGAAACAGTTATACTAGGACAACTAGCATTAACAACACCTACTCCAGCAGTACCACAAAAATCATTTGATTCATCATCTTCAGGAGGTAAAGTTAAATAATAATCATAAATATCATCTACTATATTCTTAATTAAATTATCTCTATTAGTAGTATTATTACCATCCTTTAAAGGTGGAACATAACTACTATAATAGTCTGGAATAAAAGTTCCATCTATTAAATTCCAATAATTAACCCCACCACTATTATCATCATCATAACTACCTCTCTCAATAGATGAACTATAACTATCTGACTCAACACTAGGATCACATTTTTTATTTGTTTCACCGCCATCGTCATTTGAAGCAATTTGTCTTATTGTACTACTAGGACAATTTCCACCAGTATTAGTCATAATTTGATATTTAGCAAGTAATTCTATCGTACTTTTATCAATTGCAGATAAATCACTATCACCAGAATCAGCAGAATACTTTTCTGATTCTTGATAAGCAACTAATTCAGCCAAAATTAAATTACCATCAATTCTGACTCCATATTGTGAATTAATTTCATCTTTTACTTCTTTAATCTTAGATTTCAATTCAACAAAATCGGCATTTTCTTCCTCACCACCAACTCCTAATTCTGGATTTTTTCCAAATAAAATTACCAAAGGAATTAGTACCAATAAAATAGGAAGAACAGCAGCTACAGCTGAAATCATAGAAGCTCTAGAAAGTCTCTTTTTAGTAAATTCCTTTACTACTTTAGAAGCTGCCTCAGTTGGTCCATCAGAAGTTGCTGCTGCTTCTTCTAATAATTGATTACCTTCATCTGTTTCTAAATACTTTTCAGCAAATCTTCCACCTTGTCCATAAGAAACCGAATTAACACCAGCCACAATTTCTTTCTTAGCAACAGACTTATTCATTTTCTGCTTAGGCTTACTAACAGTTTTATTTAAAGAAGGATCATATCCTTTAGCATTAGGCTTTTTTGAAGGCTTAGAAAGTGAAGAAGAAGACCCTGTATTATTAGTCTTCTTATTGTTATCATTACTATTATTCATAAGTATTTTATTTTCATTATTCATACTCTTCACCGCCTACTAACAAGTAATTATCCTATAGTCCGCCACCATCACCAAATGATGCTAACTCTTCAGGAGTAACTACAACATTTATTCTCATACGACGATTTCCACATACAAACAATGCTTCACCTTGAGAATAATGCTTAATTGTTTCTTTTTCATTATCATTCAAGTCTACTAACAACGCTAAATCTTCAGTTGCTTGTTTTTTAAGACCCATTATCAAATAATAAGATGCATTGTCAAATATAGCCTTACCTTGAACTATTACACTAGGAGCAGCAAAATCACTTGGTTGTTGTGTAATAATTATTGTTCCAGTATTATATTTTCTGGCACGACGTTGTACTTGAGCCAAGAAATCCGCACCAAGTGTATTATTTTCACCCAACAAAACGTGTGCTTCATCTACCATTAATATGGTATCTACTGTTCTATCCAAACATAATCCCCATGCATACTTCAAAATATTGAAGAAAAGTGCATTTTTAATATTTTCTTCAGCATTCATTAACTCTTTAATATTAAAAGTAATAAAATCTGTATCGTGAGTAATTGTTGTATGACCATCAAAATAATATTTTAAATCCTTAGTTAACGGTCTAACCTTCATTTCCAAACGTTCCATTATATCTTTTTCATGAGTATGATCAGTCATAGCCATTAACTTACCTTTAATTGTTGCATAAACATCAGAAAAAGTAGGATAATCAGCTGCTGTATATTTATAGAAATCTGTATTAAAATCTATTCCAAAACGTTTATAAGTTTCTGTAACAATTTCACTAAATAAATTTAGTACATCTTCTTCAACAGATGGATCATAATATTTCATAAAAGCTTTTAAAAATTGTAAAGTTCTAGTTAATACTGTATAACCAAGCCCTTGTTTCATTTCTTCCTCATCGGCATCAATTACTATTTGAAGTGGATTTATCATACCAAATTCTCCACCTTTACCAAGGTCAATACTATCTCCACCAAATGCCTTAGTCATATCTTCAAGCTCATTTTCAGGGTCAATTGCAACAATTTGACAACCATTTCTAATATGACCTCTTAGTAACAATTTAGCTGCTGTAGATTTACCACTACCTGATGTACCAAGTAATATAAGATTAGCATTATTTCTATTATTTTCTTTTCTAATCTTATATAAAAACTGATTAAATAAAATTACCCCACCAGAGAAATCCACTCCTAATAATGTAGAAAGCCCTGGATCCTTAATACTATCAAATATAAATGGATACATTGCCCCAATAGTAATAGATGGTATTGGAGTACCAACACGTTCTTCTATATCTTGTTTTGGGAATATTGGTAAAATTGATTTTAAAACTTTTTCTTGTTCAAAACGAAGAGCCACAGCACGTAATTCCATAGCATCTAAATAGTTCTTAACATTTACTTTACGAAGTTCCAAATCTTCTTTAGTATCTGCAGTAATCATAATATGCATTTGAAAATCGAAAATTTTAGCTTGCGATCCAGCCAACATTGTAACGAAATATTCCAAAGATTCATAGTCCAATCTAATTCTTTCTTGAATAGTACGATCACGTTCTTCTTGGTATCTAGCTTTTAATTCAGCAATTTGCTTATTCAACATTCTGGAAATAGTTGAAAAAGGAAGAGGAATATGTTTAATAACTACTTTTATTCCTGGCATAGTAGTAAGTGTTGACAAATAACCAGGAGCAATAAATTTAGGATAAGAAACAACAGTCAAAATAGTTGCATACTTATCACTTATAAAAAAGTCACTGGGACTAAAATGCAATCCTTTAGGAGCTATTTGTGATTTAAATTTCATTGTACTCATAATGACACCACCGTTCCAAATTCTGTAGTTTGACCACCATTTAAGAAGTTATCCAAAATAATTCTTAAATCATCATTATTAGTTTGACTTGAATTAAGTCCACAATTAGATAATGAATTAATAAGTAATCTAACTCTTTTTTGAATTACATCAACATTCTTTTCTTTAAACAAAATATAATATTCAGTATCAACAACATTATTATTCATGAAATTATTACCTTTATTTATATCTTCAGCAATCAATTTTCTAACAGATGTTGAATTAGTTTGATTATATAAAAGTTGCAATTGTGACATATAAACTGATATATCAACAGGTCTATCAGCAACAACTAACCAAAATTCAAAATCTATTTGATTATAAAAATTCTTCAAATTATTTAAAACCGCATTTTGCGAATCTTCATCTAAAATAAAGATATTTCTAGGTGCTATTTTTACACCTGTAACCTTTTCATCATTATCCAAAACAATCATTCCATTAGCAATCGTTTTAACTGGAACCCAATCCTCAGTATATTTACTACTTACTGTCTTCTTTTTCGCCATATTGATTACACCATCCTCTCCAAAAATATCTTTGTCTATTTACAAAGAAAAACTTATATATAGCACCAAGTAGAACTAAAACATTATGCTGATTAGGAACAGGAATAACCAAGAATCCTGTAACAGCAACAGGCATCAATACAAGAATAGTAACCATCAAACTGTCCATTCTATTTTGAAGAATCAACAATAACAAGATAGTAGTACTTATTCCTGAGCCAAATATTATTAAATCTATTGGCCTAAAAAACCCAAGTATTAGCCGACCTCTATTTGAGTTAGCTGGTATCAAATAATTATTCAATTCACTCACTTCCTTATCTATTAACTATATGGGTTATAATTACTATCATTTCGTTTTTGATCTATAGGATCTTTAAACATATCACTAGCTGCCTCACTTACAGTTCTACGTTGATCAACACCATCATACAATTGATCCATAGACTTATTAGGATCATTTATCGTCGCATAATCAGTACCAGCCTGTGCATTAGGTCCTGCCTTAGCTGCTCTCCTACGATCAATTGCAGCAGCTGTTTGTATATACGATCTATCCTTAGCAGCCGACTTCTTAGTAGCTTGATACTTAGATTTAACAGAAGCACCACCAGTGAACTTTTCATAAGTAGATTCTGCCTTTTTATATTTAGCTGAAGCTTTTGCAGCCGCAGCTTTTGCAGCTATTACTTCTTGTCTCATTTGAGGAGTTGCAGTACCATTATTAACTGCTTCATTGTATTGCATTTCTTTCATTTGAGCATAAGCTTCTTTAGATTTAGCATCCATATCACCAATTGCAAGAGATTCCTCAGTGATTCCATATTTAGCAGCCATTCTCTTTCCTTGTGCATGGCTAGTAGCAGCTCCAATTGCTGCAAGAATACCACTTTTTGCATTTGGATCACCTTTTCTAGCTTGTGCCGCTGCATTACCACCAGCACGCCAAGCATTAGCGCCTTTACCAGTACGGCCACCATCATATCCAGCAGCAACTCCAGCAGCAGCTCCAGTAGCTGCACCTGCCAAACCTCTTCCAGAAACAGCACCAGAAACAGCACCAACAGTTCCACCAGTAATAGCACCCAAGGTACCATCAATTAAACCTTTATTACCACTATCTTTAATACCTAATGCATCTTTTACAAATTTCGGTGCATCTTTAGCAAATAATAAAAGCCCTAATATCAAAAACACTTGCAAATACAAATATCTTGGTTCACTCTTCTTTAAACTTCCAAAATCAAATAAAGCATCTGTACCATTTGATGTAAATTTTGACATTAAGTACATCACAATATACATCAATCCAAGTTTTATAAATATATCAACAAAAGTCATAATTACTTGTTTAGTCCAAGCTGAGAAAGCACCACTCTTTGATGATTTTGGATCAATATAAGAAATTATAGGTATAGGAGCAAGCATTTCTAAAAGGAAAAGTTTAAATACACGTACCGCAACACTTAAAGTAATTCCCAATAAAATTAAAATCATTATTACTCCAACTACCGCTGCAAAAATATAGTTAAAATCATAATCATAAATATTTTTTGTTTCTTTTTCTTCTTTTCCATCAACTTTCTTAACTATTTCCCGGTCATATGCATCTGCATAAGTTGAATTCATATCAGATATACTATCTATCATATCAACCTCTGTTTCACAAATATCACAAGGTCGATAGAACGCCCTAAGCGCCGCTACAGCCATCGACTCAGCATTCTTTTTAACAGTATCTGAATTATCCTTATTTTGTCCAAGTATTACTTTAGGAAGAACAGGTAAAAAAACCTCTTGTGCCTGACGTAATTTTTCAAAACCAAAAGGAAGCACAATTAAGAATGCACACATGGTAATAGTCCTAATAACTAATTTACTAGCGCCTCTTTCTTTATCGGCAGCAGCATCAGGATTTACCATATAATTTATCAAAGAAATTGTTAATCTAAATATCATAAAGACACCTAAAATAACATAAATTCTACCCCTTACTTCTTCCATCAAAGTAAAATTTGACTCTAAATTAGCAATATCAAACATTCCTTGAATTATCCATTGTACTAAGGAATATATACAATAGTTAATAGAAGCAAAAAGTCCCCTTAATTGTGTCTGTATCCACGATCTCTCAGCCATATATACCCCTCCATCTTACAATCCACAAGTAGGATCATCAACAAGATTAATATTATCTTTAATCCCTGGAAGATTAAGTAACAATTTTACGACACTTGGCACAAAAAACACCGCCACAGCCGCAATAATTCTTTTTACAAATTTAGTTCCACACTTTTTCAAAGCCTCTTGATCTTGAGCAATAATTGCGCTTGCAAAATCAACAATACCTAATATAATTAATAAAATAGGCACAAATATACGAATATAACCTATCATCTCATCCAAAAAATCCATAGCTTCCACAGTCAATATTCCATTACATTCATCAGCCAATACAGGCGTTGCCACAATTGAGCAAACAAATATAACATACAAATAAATTATAAAGTTATACTTTTTATTATACATTTGCTCACTCCTCTCACCAATTATACTAAAATAATTATAGCATAAAATAAAAATAATAGTAAACATATTTTTACTATTATTTTATATTATTAAACTACTCTACAATATAAGGATCTTCAGAAGTACCAGTACCAGAAATAATTCTTACATTTTTATTTAAATAACCAGTAATTCTCAAAATAAATTTACCACGTGCTTCATAAGAACCAAGCCCTACACCTTCATTACTACTATATACTTGTTCAGATTTATTTTTATTACCAGTTACAAAAGCCCAAGATGCATAACGAAATTTAGTTAAATAATTGTAATTTTTACATTGAACATCACTTATCTTTTTACATGCAGAATCTAAACTTGCATTAATATAATCGTATACTGGCATCAAAGCAAAATATTGTTCAGATAATATTTTAGAACATTCAATACTACCGTCATTAATTACATCCTCTTCACTTCTTTTACCAACACAAACGTCATAAGGAATAAATTTTCTCTTTAAATTATCAGAAAAATCAGCCCCAGCATATATATCACTTATTCTCTTTTTTGCTCTACTTACTTCATAATCATTTATTCCTGTATCTCTATTAATTTCTTTATTAAATCTATCATCCCAAACATCTTCAAATTTTAATTCGTCATAAATAACCATAATGTTATCATTTGAATCAATCTTAACAACACGCCAAACATTATTATCAATTTTTATATAATTATTAACATAATCTCCTCTAAAAACATAATTTTTAGCTTGATTTTTTTCTTTGTTAGGACCTATATTAATTTGTGTCATTTCATACAAACCGTCACTATTAGTAACAACAGTTTTCTTCAATTGATCTTTTAAAAATGAAGTTACATAATAATTACCACAATTTAAATAAGGAGAATAATTATAAAAAGTACCACTCTTTGTAACCACAACCCTTCCACTACAAGAAATATTATCATCTTTTACATATTTTGATACCGGTTTCATATAACCACCAGAAACTAATTCATCAAGTTTTACTTCAGTATAATTACCTACAATTTGTGGTAATCTAGTAGAATTAGTAGCAAAATACTTTTCAGCACCCTCTACCATCTTCATTTCTACTTTATCAAATGTAAGTTTTCTATTGAGAACTAAAAATATAATTATTGCAACCAATATAAGAAAAACAAAACCACCTACAATTATTAATAAAAGTTTTTTCATACGTGCATCTAGCTTCTTTAACATATTATCACCTCATGATAATTATACCAAATACTTTTCTATATCTCAATACAAAAAAAGTCAAAAAAATAAAATTAGCTAACACCAAATAAAGGCATTAACTAATCATCATTTTCAACACTAAAAACTAGCAAAATAACAGTCTATCCAGCTGCGTCCCAACAATCTTTCCAACTACTAGTACCAGTTACATTACTACCAGATTGTGATGCACCTGAAGAATCAAACATTCCCATTACTAGTGACACGATTGTAACAATAAAGAATACTGCAACAGCTGCAATTGCTCTTTTAACTAATTTAGATGTTGCACCCTTAATTTCCTTATCATCGCTTGACAAAACAGCTTTTCCCAAATCAATAGCACCCATTACAATCAAAATAATTGGGATACCAATTTGAATTACTGGAAACACACCTTTTTTAATAAATTTTACCATAGGTAATAAATTTTGGTCACATGCCATTGTTTGCAATAAATCTAACATTTTACCTTCCTCCTTATACACTAACATCATACTACAGATTTACAAATATTGTCAATCCATAACATACCAATAATTATTAAATTAATATACTATTTAAAACCTAACATACCTAAAAAATCTCCCAAAAATAAATCCTCTCTTCTATCATCAACCGGACTAATTACAGAAAATATTTTTAAGTTTGTTTCCCTAGCAAATTGATTAACATCCTTACCAGGTAATAAGGTTTTATTTAAAATTATATTTTTATCTTTTAAATTACCTAAAATACCATATTTAGTTTTTAATAATTTATTAAACTTTAAAATAGATGGTTCAACTAAATAATAAACCTGATCACACATACTATCATCAGCATCATTTAAATCAACAAAAATAGCTACTGCATTACGATTCTTTATTAATTCAGCAGACAACTCTTCTTTAGAAATAGACTTCAATGATGGATCATTAAAATATGAAAAATCATTCTTACCTACCTCTATAGCTACAGCCTGTTTACGATAATGCGTCTCCAATTGTTTCTTTAAAAGATATGTAAGAGTCGTCGCACCAGCATGTTCAGTAACATTCTTGAACCCAATTATTTTTGCTGTATTCTGTTGAACAACAACTGTATTATTAACCTCAGTTGTATAAACAGGAGCCATATTCAATTGATGTAAATGAGCTACCTCTTTATAAGTATTAGGTTTATTAAGTAAATATTTAACACCTTCTAAATTAGTAGTAAAATTATAATATCCCATAGAAATCAATTTAGATATAAACTCACCACTAGAATACTTAGGATCATTAGGTAATAATAAAATTATCTTATCAACTGATATTCCAATAGATAATTTTTGAAAATTTGTTATATCAGAAAAATTCTTAATAGATGTTATATCTAAAATCATCCTAGCAAAAAAGAAATTTGAAAAAGTTGATATAATTTCATCAACCTCAAATTCCCCTTTCAAGGTTTTGATAATTTCAACATCTAAATCATTTAACATTGCTTCTTGTTTATTAGCAACAATTACGTTCATATTATCTCACCACTATTCTTCACATTCCCATCCAGGAACAGGAACTTTGTCTCCAGTATCTATAATCCTAGTTTCTCCAGTAATTGGTATATAAAGCTTATTATTAACCAAAGGTAAATTAAAAGTAATATATACTTTTACCTTATAATAGTAACCTTTACCAGGAACAGAATAATAACAAGCATCAAGCCATTTACTAGAACCTACTGTACTAAGATTATAATTAAGCTGTTTAGCATAATCATCTAACTCTTCTTTTTTTAAAATACCTTCATTTTGTTCGATGTAATTAATTAATCTATTTTTTATTCTAAAAGTTTTCCCATAATTAAGAATAATAGCCATAAACCCTATATACACCACTAGAAAAACTAATACTATTTTTAATAACAGAGTTCCACCTACTGCTTCTCTCATATGAAATCACCTCATTAGCTAAAAATCATTAATTACTTGCTACAGCATTATTTTTATGGTGTATTTTAACCACCGTTATCTGTTACCTCAATATCTTGATCAGTATCCCATTTAGCACCAATATCATTTAAAATTCTTGGCACAAACAAAGTAACAAAAGCTAATATAGCTGCTACTGCTAAAACAGTAACTAAAGTCATATTTAATTCCCCTGTTGCTTCTTTCATTAAAACATCCCTCCTTTATTTTATAATATTATTATATCCCATAATTTTTAGTTTATCAATACTTATGCACCAAATAACATCATAGTTGACAGTAAAAGAATAACCATTGTTCCTCCACCTGTAACTACTAACATTACCATTGTACGTTTTTCCATACTATCAAGTCTAGCTTTATATTTCACTTCTCTTGCCTTATTTTGTAAAGAAGAAACTGAACTTGAAAACATTAATAATTGTTGATATTTATTTTCTTGTGCACCTAAACTAAGTCTATACAAAAGTCTCATCATTCTCATTGAATCCCTTACTGGATACTTTATTGCAAAATCCATATAAGGTTGAACTGATGAATCACCTGCATCAATTTTAGCCACTAATTCCTTTAAACCTTCTTTAAATATTGGCGGAGCATCTTGTATAGATCTAGACAAAGCCACAGGAACTGTATAATTTTGACACAATATTTCAAGTCCTTTTAAATAATATGGTAATATCTGATCTATTTGACTCATATATCTTTTATAATAATTTTTTAATTGAATATACGGCAATTTATAACTACCTACTGCTGCAAGCGCTATAAATAAGAAATTAAGAAATGAAAAGTTTTGCAAAAATAAAAGCGTAATAGCAAGAGTCATAATAACTGCATTCCTAATTCTTGATATGAAAAGCTTATTAGGGTTTACTTTTTCCCCATACTTCATTTTTACAAAAAAGTCATAATCCTTTTCTTTTAAACCTGTTAAATATTCTTCGTTTTCTTCCACAAATTTATGCGTATCAAACTTTTTAGTATAAATAAATATAAATACTATAATTGCTCCAATAATTAATATTTCCATTATTCAGCACCTACATTCTCGTTATAATATTTTTCTCCAGAAAGAAGAAAATAACTATTACAAATAACTATTGCATGTAGTAAACAAACAACCAATGTATTTTTTAAAAGTTGTAAATATGTATCAACTCCAAGTAAGAATTGAACTAACATAATAAGCAAATATAACATAAGTCCATATTGAACAAATTGTCTATGGAAGTTCTTTCTATCAATTCTATCTCTATAAACACCTTCTACTAACATATCAATATCTGAAAGCATATTTTCAAGAATTTCATTAGAATCTCTAGAACCTTCTTTTGTAATTTGCAAAAATAATTGATGCATATTTCTAACCATATAAAAATCATATTTTGAATTCATATATTGAATTGACTCATGAATATCTCCATTTTTGTAAGCCATTGAAATCATAACTTGAACATCTGCTTTAACAGGATCTTCTAATACCCCAGATTCAACAACTCCTTCTAAAGCTTTAACAAAACTCTGAGTAGTTTGAAATTCCATTATAGTATTAGTTACATATACTTGAATTTGTTCAAATATAAATTCACTATATATTCTTTTACATCTTAAATATGAAAGATATGGAATAACAACTATAGCTATTGTTACATAAATAATAGATACAATTGGATTATAAAAATATAAATAAGATATTATAAATGCACCTCCAGCAAATATTACAAGTTGAATTATATATTGCTTAGGTGTATATTCTTGTCCCATATCTTTTACTTTTTGTCTTACCATTTTAAAAGAGAAAGGAGCATATTTTTCATATGCAACAGCCGTTTTATCTACTAAAAACTTATAAAATGTCTCCCCTTTTTTCATACGATATAATATGACAAAAAGTAATATAGCGACTATTATAATTAATTCCACTCTATCACCACCTATTATTTAATATAAAGTTTCTACTTCTTCTTTCTTTATATCGTTGTTATCATCTTCTTCATTATTTATTTCAATATCATCGTCGCCAAGTAAATTCTTAATATCAACACCTTGTCCCTCTAAGTATGATTTTAAATACTTACTAACTGGTTTATATGTTTCTACACCAGCTACAGTCTTAATATATATTGTATTAGATCCAATGCAGTTATCATCATCTACATAAAATTCTGTAACTTCAGCAATTTCTCTGACAAATCGCTTTTGTGCTGGATCAAACCTACCCCTTACAAATATACCTAATTGAATATATCTATATATTGTTTTCAAAAATTGATCTACATCTATATTAGATTCAAGCAAACTATATAAACGATGTGGTATATTTACAGCTTTATCCGAATGGATTGTTGATAAAATATTATGTCCTGAAGAAATTGAATTACGAACAGCCGTTACAGCTTCTGCACTACGGACTTCAGAAAGCAATATCCATTTTGGGTTTTGTCTCATACAAGTAACTAACACATCAGAATATGAAGCAATATTATTAGTCTTCATTGCTACAATATCTCTGTGTGGAAATATTCTGTCCAAATGAAGTTCTAGCGTATCTTCAATTGTAATTAATTTTTCATTTTCTGCTGTATGGCTAGCCAAATATTTTACTAACTCAGTTTTACCTGAACCAGTTTCCCCACTAACTATCATATTACAGTGTCCTTGAACACATTTTATTAAAAAGTCATGAATATTAGCAGTAACGTACTTATCTGCAATAATTTTTTCTTTTTCAAGTCTTATTTTAGCAGGAGTTTTCCTAAATACTGCCGCTATACCATTTTTTGCAATTGAATCATGAACAAAGTTCATACGTAATTCTGCTGATTCACTATCCAAAAATGGTTGAGCCATATTGAATGACTTACCCATAACATTAGAACATTGGAAAGCAATTTTTTCCATCAAAGCATCATCTATACCAGTATTTTCAACACGGTATATACCTTTATCTAATGTTTTTAACCAAACTTGACCACCATTACTATATGAAATATCTGTAATATTATCATCATTTAAAAATTGTTCTAATGGTCCAAACTCTATACTAGAAAATAAACTGTCATTTTTAGCATAATGAGTATTTCCAGTATCACCATTTTCACCTGTAGATTGATCAGTCTGTTCTGTATCATCTATCGGAACAGCACCCACATCAGGAACCCCACCAGCAATAGCTGGTTGTTCTGCAACTGGTGCTGTTGCAACAGGAGTATTAATTTCTTGATTATTATCCACTGCTACAGTTTGATTTGTATCTTGTACTGGAACTGCTTGTGGCATTACTGGAACAGCACCCACATCAGGAACCACACCTGCAACAACTGGTTGTTCTGCAACTGGTGCTGTTGCAACAGGAGTATTAATTTCTTGATTATTATCCACTGCCACAGCTTGATTTGTATCTTGTACTGGTATAACTTGCGGCATAACTGGAACTTCAGGAACTGAAGAATTTACTGTATCATTAGCTTCATGCCCAACCCCAGTACTAGCTATTGGAGCTGAAGATAAAGGAGTAAGACCAGCAGAATCTATCGAATTATTAGAAGTATTTGCTACCACAGAAGAAGTTGAATTAACATTTTCACTAAAAAGACTTGGCATCTCAGGAACTTCACTAATTATAGAAGGAGCTGAATCTAAATTATTAGAAACAGAGACATCACTATCTGAAGCAATAAAATTATTATCAACGAACGCACCACTTATAGGTTGTACTTCATCTTGAGAAATGTTACTAATTGGTTCAGGTGTAATACCATTTAAATTCATTGATTCATCCATATTATTTCTCACCTGTCGATTCTTGAGTATTATTTGTTGTTACATCAGTATTTGTATCAGATTTATTCAACTCATCAAGTGGAACAAACTTACTACGTTCTTCAATAAAGTTTTTAATATAAGTACTAGATATAGTTGAAGCAATAACTTCAGAATTTTCACTAGAACCTTTTTTAGTCTTTGGAACAGGAATAATATCTATATTTGTATAGCCCAACTTACCAATATATGCAGCTTTTCTTAATAAAAGATGTGTTTCTTCTGGTACAGAGAATATAATCACAGCAGGAGTTCTAGTTTCATCAGTATTATCAAATACATTCTTACCATCGGAAGTCTTTACAGCTAAAATTTTAATATCAGACAAAAATTTACCAATCATTGCTTTGTTATTAACCTTACTATTTGTAGTTTTTTCTTTTGCTTCGTCGTCAGCTGCCGCAGTTTGAACATATATATCAATATAATTTCCTGGCATTATTAGATTATTATAACTAGTTGTCATATTTATTGGTAAATAATATAATGTTTCACCTTCTGGAACATCAAATAATGCTGAATCAGGCAATTCTTCCTTAGTCGTTAAAGCTGAAGAATAGAACATACTACCAGCCGGAATCATTGTATTAATGTTACTATATTTTCCTATTATTTTTTCTTTACTAATAATAACTGTATCTTTAATAGCACTTCTAGCTACATTCATATATCCTATCATGTCTTCTTTTATTTCAGTCTTTGGTTGAATAGTTGTTAAAGCATATGGAACTTTAACTGGTTCAACTGCTTTATTAACTCTCATAGTATAACCAAAATAAAGTACCAATACCCCTAAAATTATACCTACTATTGTAACTGTATTTTTGTTCCCTAAAAACTTTTTAAATTGTCCTCCCAAATTATTCATTTTCTTTTCCTCCTTTTTATTTTTTACTTTCTAAAATTGCACTTAATCTATTTACAATATTAGCATCACTTTGATAATCTATTTTATCATTCTTGCTTTTACCAAGAACTCGTTCAAAAAAACTATAAGACTCCGTCGCAGTTAATGTTACCGTTACCTTCGGCGGACATTCATCTATATCATCAAAACTAATTTTATAATTCTTATTTCTTTCTGCCGACGCTGCAAATCGCCTTGTAAAACTTTCTACAAATTTTTCTTTTATTATTCTAACGGCACCAGGTCCACTCTTACAATGCATAGATTCAGGATCAGTCGCAGTAGTGACACCATCATGGCCTATACCTACTTTATATGCTTTTTCATCCAAAGCATCTATCATTGCAGCTTCTGTTATTTCTTTTAATAAATAATAATTTTGTTCATTACTAACAGTAAGATTACCAAAGAAATTTATCATAACAATTCCTAGTATTCCTAAAATTACAAATAGAATTCCCCAAAAAGATACCTTCATTATTTACAACTCCCTTGTCCATTCTTAATACAAAATAAATTAGAAAATTCATCATAAATAAATTTACTTCTATACCTATTAGTACCATCTTTTGGTGTTTTATCTGATGATGATTGAATATACTCTGTATAAATATCTTTACCCTCATGACTAGCACGATAACTCTTGGTATTTTCGTTAATACTTTTTATATCTTCCGCTGTTAATTCTATAACATAATCCGCTTTTCCCGAA
>JAEEGL015112487.1_pt1 | contig 27633 bp, 24 predicted proteins | sample 9134231 | NCBI WGS metagenome assembly JAEEGL01 (sample SAMN16246548, study PRJNA631951) | gut metagenome | biome: gut microbiome; feature: rumen; material: fiber-attached | host: Bos | place: Iran: Karaj | collected 2018-10
TTCCCTGAGATGTACTGTACGTTGTAAATATTTGAAGAATTGTTCAATTGTTTAAACTGTTCTGGCAATCGAGTTTTAAATTGATCTATTAGGTCATATAGTTTTTTTTGCTGTTCACTCGTACCTGATATTACAATTGTATCACCATTAGGATCCACCAGTTTCACTGGATTCCATGCGCAATACGCATACGGCGAAATGTTCGGGTACTTGTCCGCCATCGGGTCGACGGACATGAACAATCCACTCAAGTCGCTGTCGTAATACCTCGCTCCGAAATATGAGAAGCCCGTCTCGCGGTCCCGTTCCTTGCCGGTGAAAGTATAGTTGTAAAACAGCATATTATTTGTGCGACTCACCATTTCGTTTTTATGTACCACAAGGTTCATTTAGTCATTGTTTTTTATATTTGGACTGGTATCTGTTTCTTTACCCTCCATCACACTAAAAGGGTGGACATCCAGTATCCCATTGTCTATTATTATTTTTTTTATAATTCTTACAGGAATTTTAATATTATCAAACAATTCATACTGAACAACCTGTATACTATCTCCATGCCTATCATAAATAGTATAATCATAAAATGTCTTATGATTATTACCGATAAATCCTTCTGTTATTGTATTTGTTATTTCATCATACTTTTTTTGATATATTAGCCTATCGTCATCATTTATTATCGTCATGCTTTCATTGGAGCTAGAGTCTTCATGAGTTGTTCTAGTCCACACTAGTGCACCATTTGAATTATAACATTTTTCATTAGTTATATGGTTGTTTTTTTCAGTGACGACAGAGAAGCTATCGTCATTTGACACTATCTTGTAGGTCGCCTTTTTTTTATTCCCTTGATAGACATATTTTACTTTTGCAATCAAAATCGAATCATATTTATACCACAACTCTTTTTTCAATTTACCCAAGATATTATAACTATAGACAACATAGACATCTCCCATTTCCTCTTTATTACATCTTCCCCTATAATCGAAGAATTGTTGTATCCTACCTATCAAATTACCACATTCTGGTAATTCATTACAACAACCAACAGCTTCATAAACAGAATATACTATATGTGAGTTTGGCTTGGAAATCCTATATGAACTTGTAATATTCGACGTCACTCCATTTCTCTCCCACACCCCACCTGTATATGCATAATTATCTTGCCACCTAGTTGTCTTTACAGAATCGTCCAAAAAAATCTTTGTGCCAATAAATATAATGGAAATATCATATTGTGATACGGAACAAGAAATGCAAACACCCGGAATATTTTTAGTCAAAACATATTGCCCTGTTTTTCTCAAATAAGTCGAACTAGATGTACCATTATTTGATGATGTATCTATGATAAACTTGACAGAGTCTGCATATTGTAGATACATTTTGGGTAAAGTTGCAGTTATTATAATTGAGTCATATTGCAGTCTCATACTTAAAAAATCGAGACATGTGTCGCTAATTATTTTCTCACATTCCGTATTTTTACCATTAAAATGCATTTCAATAACAGGGTATTGCGCATGACAATTAATGGTAAATACTAACCAAGATAATATAATAATATTTTTTTTCATTTCCCCTCCATGTTAAATGATCAGTATCCAAGAGGTAAATTAGAATACAGCCCTCTTTCCAGACCATAACTGCCGTTAAATTGTCCGAATGGTCCTTGGGGGGGGCATCCTTCGTGCAGGATTTTTGCAACCTGTTTTAATGAAGCGCTATGAATCCTTCCCATTATGGTCTGTATTCTATTCATGTCATAAAGTTTTGTTCCAGGAGCCTTTGTCGAAAACTGCCAAGCTTCTGCTTCTGTCATACAAGTCTGAGTAATTGGATTACAATTATTTTTTTGAAACTTCCACGCATGATAAGTTTCCTCAAACAATGCCCGATATTCACTGGCACCGAATTCGTGCATTTCAGTTTCGGGAGTTTTCCCGCTAGTAAATCTTATTGTAGAATAATCACTCTTTGCCCTAAACTCCCCACTCTCACTGCGATTTATGTCATACTCCCAACTTTCAAACACATAATGGTGAGAAGAATTCTCTAAATCTTTATATTTATCAGCAAATGCCTTACTATACAATGGATTTTTCTTGCCTTCAATTTTTTTCTGCAATAGGACATTTACGAAATTCCTATCTTTTTCATCAAGAATAATTACAGTATCCCCACTTGGGTCGATTATTTTAACAGGATTCCATGCACAATAAGCATACGGCGAAAAAGACGGATACTTATTTGCATATCTATCCACTGACAGGAATGTAGTCAAAAGATTATGGTCTATGTACCTCGCTCCGAAGTATGAGAAGCCTGTCTCGCGGTCCCGTTCCTTGCCGGTGAAGGGGAAGGGTTGTGAAATTTCTGTACTCCGCGTCGTCACTGGAGACTCGCAGGATAGACAAAAACGCATTTTTTGAAAAAAAAGCGTGTTTTTCACGCCTGTGAAAGCCCCTGCGGGGAGATCCATGGACGACACAGACCGCCATCCTTCCCTATAGGGAGGCCTATGCTTATTACCGAGTCCCGATGTCTGTCCCATGTGCCAATCCGGTTTTTTTTTCTTTCCGGTGCAAATATACACAAATATTCGGACATATTTCTTTTCGATTTAAACAAATCCATCATAATGCAATAAACCAGCTATTTATGTCATACGATAACATAATGTTATAACAAACGACACACATTTTTTTTAGAAAAAAATTATATTTTTTTTTGCCGGTTCCGAGAAAAATAGTACCTTTACAAAACGAAACCGCCGGATAATACTATCATAAAACATTCATATCATGGACATTAAAATCAAATCAAACTTCCGCTTCACAGTTGCGGCCATAGAGTACACACCCGGTGGCGAGCTATATATCACACTCGAGTCCGACAGTGGCGACAGAGTAAAACAATACGAGTACACCGCCAGCCTTGGCGACGGCGCTGCGGTCTCCAAGCCTGTGGTAAGTCTTCTGGAATACGCCAGAGGGTACTACGCCGCCAGCGGAGTCAAGGAGAAGACAAGGGACTGCTACCGCCTCATGTGCCGCCACCTCGAGGCCTACGGCGACAAAGCCAATTTGCAGGGATTCTAATGTATATAAAAGAAAGCAACCAGTCTCCGACAGAATCTGATAGCAAAAGCAAATTAATTAATTTCTATGATAGTCAGGAGTACTCTCTCGCTTTTGGAAGTGCAACTGTTACTCTAGATGGAAAGCAAAGAATAACAGGTTTCAAAGATACTTATGATTTCGATCCAAAGAAACTTGGTCAGAGATCGTTGAATAATGAAATACAAACTCGTGCCGTTGCAGCGGCATCTAATATTATAGGAAATGGGAAAAAATTTAAAGTTAGTTATCCGTAATTTATTTTTTATTCCTTGTTCTCTGTTTTTTTGTGCATGCTACAATCCTATCGATGATATTTCCGATATCTTAGAGATGAATATAAAAGGATGTATGCGTATGGAAACAATGAAACGAGAAGAATCGTGCGGATTAAATTCGGATTTCACATGCGTTTATGTTTATTCAATAAAAGATAGCAACATTATTATCCGTGCCAAAGAATTGTTTCAACCATATAAATTCACCAACTCTGATACGAATGATATAATTTATCTTTATTTGAACAATACTAGTGGTTATTACCGAACACTATTTTCGGACGAAGATGTAAAAAGACTATATATTGATACCGTAAACAGCAATGTGATATATTGTGTTACTCATCTGTAAAGGAACGAGCGATTTGTACTTGTCACAATACAGAAATCCCAAGAGAAAACAGTAACTAAATGAACTGTCCAACAACCAAAAAGAAGGGGGTAAGCCGCATGCAAACCATACAGTTTTACCCCTTTGTTTCCTCCGGCAAGGAACGCGACGAGGAAACGGGCTACGGCTACTTCAGCGCCCGCTATATGGACCACGAACTGATGACGATGTGGCTGAGCGTTGACCCGATGGCAGACAAGTACCCGAGTCTGTCGCCTTACGCTTACTGCGCCTGGAATCCAGTGAAGCTGGTGGATCCGAACGGGGACACGATACGGTTCTCGGAGAATTCTTCAGAATCATTTAAAGAACAGTTCAACAATGCAATATGTTACCTCGCTGAGAATGGAGTAGATGATATATATAACAAGCTAAACAGTCGTCCCGAAACGATTATTATTGAAGAGTTATCATTTGAGGATGCTTATAAGACTCAATATAATCCTTCTCATAAAAAGATATTATGGTGTCCTACAGCAGCACTACTTACTACTGAAGATGTGAAACTATCTCCCACCAATTCTTTAAACCACGAAATGGATCATTGTTTAGAAAATCTTGAGCATCCAGAAACGCAACGCACCAATTATAGGAAAGAAGTGTCCGGATATAGGAATGCCGAGGAAGAGAGGGTTATTACGGGTTCCGAGCAGAGAACAGCACTTGCATTAGGAGAAATAAAACAAGGTCAAGTCACAAGACGTGATCACACAGGAACAATATTTAAAACAGAAAGCTCCACCACAAATTCCCCACTTGACCCAAATACTAAAATACAAAAGCCAATGTCAAACTCACTAAAACCATTTAAAGTAACGCCTAAACCCAAATAAATCAATAATAAATGAAAAAAATAGCATTAATACTATTCTTGTTATTCCTTATTCCGAAAGGGAATTGTCAAGTCTATAAAATCGTAGACACATCTTATTTTATTGACTTTCTTGAGATAGATTCCATTATTATCAAGGGGTTTGATCTTAACACTATGACTTTTACAAATGTAACTCCTTCTATTTACGACTCGATCTATGACAATACAACAAAAAAAATAATAATCCAATCCCAAGACCATATATTCAAAATCATTGATTGTTTAAATAATGGATTTGTGGGAGGATACTCGGATGGTATTGACGTCCGGGGGAAATTTTTATTATATTTCCGTTCAAAAAAAGTAGTGTCTTTATATTATGGTTCAACAGATGTTTATTTTAATGGTTGTTATTATATAATCCCAAAATGCTTATTTGATATGGTTGACAGTTACAACACATTATTCATTGACAAAGCAAACTGATAGTTTATTTTCGATATTTCCACCTATTGCGGAGGGTTTGTGCTCCGCGCAGCTTAATATAAGGATTTACAATATGTAAACTAATATATATAGGTTAAAGGTTATAGTTTAAGGGTTAAAGACCCGTTGCGGCGGATCTGTGATCCGCCGCAACTTAATATAAGGAATTGCATTCCGCGAGGCATTATTCTGCTGTGGCGGATCTGCGATCCGCCACAGCAAGTACCCTAACTCCACAAATCACACACCTCGTTCCAGCCTACAGCATTGTCTCAGCGACGGAGCCTGTTCGGGTCTACTCCGCCATATCAACGATACTTCAACGATACATCAACGATACTTCGACGATATATAATGGTCGAAATATGGTTAAACGATGGTTTATCAATAGTTGAAAAGACGGCGTTGGATGCTTGATGGAGCAGTGCTAACCTCTGCGGTTGTCCTGTCTTTTCCGTCGCAACAAGTGATGTAACATAATAATGTATCCATGCTATTGCCACCATAACAGAATAATGTTCACGATGTCAACTACTTCCAAGTCAGACCTACCTTATCAAGACGACCCGTCGGAGTTATGGGGTTGTGACTAAGAAACTCATCAATTTCGGAATTCAGGAAATAGATATTTCGCGAATGTCGGAAACGGTACGCCTTGATGATATTGTTGCGTGTCCAACGATATACCGTACTGCTAGATACCTGTAGCTTGTCTTGCAACTGTTTGACTGTAATCCATTGGCAAGCATTATCGGAAAGAGATTCGGCTTTTTTCTTTTCAATATATTGTTCCTTGTTCATTTCTATTTTTTTACTGATTAAAAAATTGATTCTATCCAGATCTGAATTACAGCTGCAAAGATAGAAACATAAATACGAAACAATGAAAAGTATAGCCAAAGGGTTGAAGGTGTCACCATCTGAGCAACAATAACACTATAGAACAATAATTTAATCAAAATTTTACAATATTATTCCGCAACTATTTCGCAACATAATGCAATTGTTTTTTGCTAGCATAATGCTATACTTAATAAACTCATAACATAGCGTTGTAGCGCACACTAACAAAGGGCAATGGGTGACAATAGCGAAAAAAAATAGTGTTGGCAACATTGTGTCAGGCCGAAACTATAGACTTGGAAATAAAGGGGGCATCGTCGGGAAGCCCGAAAATGCGGTTCACCTCGACGTATTTTCTTTCATCCTTGTATGCCGAACGAGATAGATTGCTTTGCAGATGACGCATGTGCCAGTGCGATTCGAAAAACGACCATTTTATGGCCGGATCGACGGAAGTCTGAAATCGACATGCTATGCGCGCTGCCACGGTGACACTGCTTTTGGGTGTCAAACGCAATTTGACATCCACATATCCTTCGTCGCAAAGTTTCTGCCAATAGACGACAGCCTTGTCGCAGACTGCGGCATACTGACGTCGGTCGTTCTTGAGACGCGCTATGAGCTCTTTGTCGAGTGTACGCGACCTTACTCGACGCAAGGTTTTTGAATCTCCGTCGCAAACCACATTTTCATCTGAGTCAGCATAGGCATCTATGCGCATAACAGGCTTTATATATTTGGAAGTGCGTAGTGTGTTGACCTCAGTCTGCAACTTATCGTTACTGGCTTTGAGGAGGTTTATCTCCCTTCGATAGGCTTCCAAAGCTGCATGGAAAATAGATTCACGACGCTTGTAGATATCGATTTCGGCATCACGGCTTTTAAGCATGTCAAGATATACAGCGCTGCAAGATTCCGTACTAGGTACCAATCCCTCGGATATGAAAAGAGCATCTATATCGTCAAAATCTTGCATTGCAACTGTTTTTAGCTATATAAATCAATATCAGATATAATATCCTACACTTTCAAAATAGTATAGAACAATCTACATATCAATATTTTACAACAACAGAAATAAACAAGAACACTTTATTTCTGTTTTGCAAAATTACGCTAAAAATCAAGAATATACAAGTAATATGAGATTATTTTTTTCAACCTTTGTGGTGAATAACACCCAATGTTCTAAAAAGCATAAACAATGCTGAGAGAGAGACGCAGGTTGCCGACAGGATCATCAGGGTAGGCGGCATAGGTGTATTCCGCCTCGGCGATGAAGGAGAGGCCTTGCACGGTGGTGTAGGTCAAACGTGGTTGGAGGCGCCAGAGATAATCGATGTCGTGACCGCGGCCAAAGATGTGCAAAGCATATTTATGACGGCCAAAGTCGAGATTTTTGGCGTAACCCATAAAAAGACCCGGACGCCAATGGCCAGTGTTTTTCTCCACATCGACCCACACCGTGTTGAAATGCCAGTCGTGGAAGGTGCTGTCGGCAAGCATGAGGTATCCTCCTAGTGAGCAGCCCTCGTAGAGGCTGTTGTTGAGCAGTGTCTGGGCTTTGACAGTGACATGACCTATTTGTGCTTTGCCGAAAAGGCTCCACGAGAAAGAAGAATAAAGCTCGGTGGAAGGCTGTTCGGCGGTGGCGACAGTTTGAACCATAGGTTGAATGGTTTTGAGGTTGACGGCGGTGCCGAGGAACAAATGTTTTGTGTAATAGCGCAGCTGAGCGTTGAGCTCGGGCACAAGGCTGTGGCGGGCGAAGAGAGTGCTTGAGGTCGGAACGCCATTGAGGAGACCCTGGCTCATGTTGTCAAGCTGCCACGAGGCTACAGCGACGAACTCACAACTATGACGGATGTACTCGTAGCGAACCTGAGGTTGACGGGCATAGCAATGGAACGGGGCGCCCATGTTGAGGGGGTTGGTCATAGGCATGATCTCATGGATTACCATGGGATACCAATACTGGCCTACAAGCAGTGTGTGCCACAACGACTTGCCTGCTTCGCCTTGGTCGCGAAGCCAATCCAAGCGAAGGTAGGCGTGGCGCAAACGAAGGTCGTTGATAGTTGCATTGGTCGAGCCCGTGAAGTCGCCCTCGATGTAGCCGCAGGTTTTGGCGCCCAACATATCAGGACCATTGACACGGAGGCCCAGACGAGCGGTGATGGCAAGCATGTTGGCTTGCCAACCATCGTTGATGTCGTTGCCAAGAGTGTCGAGGAGAACAGGCTTGGGGAAGAACAACATCATATCCTCACGACCACCAACAACAGAGCGGCTGTCGGCATAGTAGTGAGGGTTGACGAAGCCATGCCATTGGAGAGAGAAAGGCGTCTGGGCGGAAAGAGAGGCAAAGGTTGCCAGGAGGACAAGAGAGAGAAGAGCTTTTTTCATTTTTTTGATCCTCCCGCCAAAGCCAAAATGAGACCCAGAGCGACACCGAGAAGGGCGGCGAAAAGGACCTGGAAAGTGGCAGGCAAAATGAAAGTGATGGTATGGGCAGGGAACCAAAACAGAGGGATGGTCTTCTTGATGACCACATTCCATTGGACATCCCAGTTGACCTTGGAGGAGAATATCTCGCGCATTTTCATGGGGCGAAGCAAACCTCTCACTGTGCCACCGTTGTCCAAGATGTGGATATCGGTGCACTTGTGGAATGTCATCATGACAGGCGCAAAGATGGAGTTCATGAGCACACTGACGGCGAAGGCGACACCCAGCTTGCCCCAAGAGAACTGCTCGGCAAGCAAAAGAGCGCTCATAGTGCCCTTCTCACAGCCAACGACACTCTCGAGGAATGCAGGCACGCCCGACTTGAAGATGACCATAGCCATAGCTATGCACATGCCGAGGAATCCCCACACCATCATGCGAGGCACGACGCCGAAGCCAGGCTCGTTGTAGACACCTTTGCGAATGCGGAGAGCCAGCATTTCGCCCAAAGTGCCAAGGATGGCGAACTTGAAAAAAGCCATGATGTAGGGATGATCTTTGGTGCTGGAGCAGAACCAGTCGAAAAAGCCCGTAGCGGGAATGAAGAAAGGCGTCAGAACGACGACAACGCAAAAAATCAATATCCAGTCTTGTTTTTTCATCTTTTTATAATTGTGTTTATTAATACGTTGCAGTATGCAATAAAGAAACATACATTTTGCAAAAATAAGAATTTTATCAGACTCAGCAAAGATAGGGAAAGGAAAACCAAGACAAAAACAGTATTGCTGATGGTGGTTGTGTCGTCTGAGGTTTGGCAGTATAGCACTCCTCTGTAAAGCCAAAAGAGTATACATTCCCCGTAAGAAGGTACACTCTTTTTCTGTGTAAAGATATGTTATTTTGTCAGCCTACCTTATCACTACAACTTTCTTGGCGGGATTACCTGTTGCCTTTAGCTTGGTTGTGCGTTCTGCATAACATCTGACAATTATCTTCGGTGGTTGCGCCTCCTTTGCTCCAAGCCGTCACATGGTCTGCTTCCATTTCCTCTATCTTGTATATGGTTTTGGCTTTGTTACCAGGACCCGTCGCACATAATGGACAGTTGCTTACACCTTTTGCTTTAGCCTGTTCAGTTTGACGCAAATAGACACGACGTTGAGTAGCTTTATCGAATAAACGAACGTTAAGTAATTTTTTGTCTACACATCCGCCCAATACATATTCATAAACACCGCGACGATCCTGTATATAGTCATCTTGCAGTAATTGTTTTACTTTTGCAGACACCTCGGTGTGGTCATACGGCATCTTTCCAAATCGTTCATACAAATCTCCCCAGGGCAAACCACACATTTCAGGCTCAATCTCGTCGAACAGATTGTCAGCCCAGTTGATTACTATTTCAAAATAGTTCTTTATCTCCTTGATATTGTCGTCACGTCGATGCTTGCTTAGATATGCTTCCACTGGTTCCTTGGATAAGGCCGTATCGGGCGACACCGTTTTGCTATTGGCAACCCATTCCAATGCGGTTGCAAGAAACTGTTGCCGGTTGGCAGGGCCTTTCACGAAACTACCCCACTTTTGATTTTCGGCATATTCCGTGTTCGAGAATTCTGCTTTGCATGCCGTCACAAATGGACCGCTAAATATAGCATTGCGTTCTTCCTGTTTATTGAGTGGTATACCGGCGATATTGATGGTCTTGAACCACTCTTTAATCTCCTCCTCGGTACCTTTGCAGATATATACCAACAGTTGAGTGTTGAGTATTCTGTCTTGCACTTCTTTGTCAAGACCGGTGAAACATCTGATTTTGTCACCATACTTCACGTCGAACTGATTCTTGATAAATCGACCCAACGAGGTGATGCGTTGCTGTCCATCGAGTACCTCGTAACGGTCATCGCCCACTTTGTTGAAGTATATCAATCCAAGAGGATAACCCTTTAACACAGAATCTATTACTGCAACGTCTCGTTTGCCGTCGGCATAAATATAGTTGCGTTGGTATTCCGGCTGTATGGTCAGTTTGCCTTTCAGTCCATAGAGACCTTTGCCTTCCAGTTTGTTATATTCAAAACCGTCGCATATCTCGCGCACGGTATACTTTTTAAATTCAGGATCCATCATAATTATTGTTTTTTACGGATTAATATTCTTGTGTACATTCTTTTGTATTCGCCATCTTCAAAAAGATAGAATGCAGGACCGCCTTGCTTCTCCTTTGGTAAGTCTTTGGGCTTATTTATTCCGAGGACAAGACTAATTCCCAATATTTCAAATTGTTCAGGACAATACCTATCAAGAAAAGACACAGGAACTCCCATTTTCCCGGTATAGTCTGATGGGATTGAATCAATGTGTGACACCTCAATGGCATCAATATTAACATATTGTGAATATTCTTTTTTATCTCTTAATTCTTTATGTTTGCTATGTTTAATATTCTCAGACACTGTCATTAATCTAATTGGGTTATGCCTTTTGCCATGATCAACATTAGTAAACCAGCAAGAATTACCCAATCTTGTGTAATTACCAACATATCCAAGGCGTTCCGCCTTTTTCTTGTCATTTTCTTTAACATTATATCCCTCTGGAACACCAAACACCATATCAGACATAAAACCCGTAGCTCCAAGCCATATTCTATTATTCATTATTAGGGGAAATACCTCTCTGTAAGAAATAGCATTCAATGTTCCAATAATAATAAACTGCTTTTTCCCTTCCATCAGCCACGCTACGAACTCCCTAAAAAGCGAAAAAGGCGGATTGGTGACAATGATATCGGCTTCATCTCGTAGAGCGGTAACTTCTGTGCTACGGAAGTCACCGTCACCATCAAGATATTGCCACTGCAAATCGTCGAGATCAATTCTTCCATCCCCCGAATTGTCTCGTTCGAGGACAAATATTTTACCATGTGTCTTACTCTTGTCTGCGTCGTACTGTGGAGACTGTTGCTCAAACAAAGTAGTTTGCAAACCCATCTTATATTGCTTGCTCTCAATGGCATAGCTTGTGCTGATGAGCTTCTTTAGTCCCAGCAACTCGAAATGCTCTGCGAAAAAGCGGGTAAAATTGCTCCATTCAGGGTCATCACAAGGGAGCAGCACAGTCTTGCCACGAAACACGTCGGGATTATAGTCGAGATAAGCGTTTATTTCGGTCTGTATGTCTGGATATTGTGTATAGAACTCGTCGTTCTTTGTGGCTTTGGCCTTCGCCAGGTGTTCGTTTGCCATAATTGATTGATAGTTTTGTCAATACCGGCATTTAACTATCAATCGCCTGATCGCAAAAAGAAAGCGCGATGCCTCTTGTTGCGTTAAGCTGAGGGGCAATGCGTCGGAATGCTTTGGAACCCCTGTCGATTAACTAGAATGCATCACGCTGTTTGTGCGTGAGCATTGCTATACCAATCGACAAGAGCATCATCCCTGATACCCCTACCCTCTATTATTTCAAGGCGTTGTTATTCCAATCAATGTTTCCGACGCATTTTTGGCTTAACGCGAAATAATAGCAAATGCTTCAATTATCATTTCGGGATTTCTCCCCCGAAACTATTTTGCAAAATTACAAACTCTTTCCGATTCCACAAAAAAAAATTGCCACCGAAAGAGAAATACCCAATCGATGGCAATGATTTTTCACACAAGAGCGTCAGCTCATTATGATTGTCATTACTATATTTTGCCTGCTACTTAAGCATTACTTCAGTTGTTATCGGTTTGATATTCTGTTTACAGTTTTTCTATTTCTTTTTCTGTCAGTCCTGTGTACCTGCTAATTTGCTTTGCGTCCATATTGTCGGCTTTCATGCGGCGAGCCAGCTTCACAGCGTTCTCGTCGGCAATATCCTCGAAGTCGTCGGGGAGAGCTTCCCATTTTTCCCAGTCGGTCTCGGCAAAGTATTTCTCAACCTGCTGCCGCAGTTCTGGAATGCCGTTGACGGCGGTATTGTAAAGTTCTTTTGAATCTATGTGTGCGTAGTCGTGCACTAAGACGTGCCGCATACCTTGCACGACTTTCCACGGTGTGGCGGGATGTGCCTTCTTGAAGGCCTTGCTCAGCATATACGAAGCCTCGCCCACTACCTCGACGTTCTTTATCACGGAATATTAGGTAAGCTTGTCGGCGACGAAAGTTTCAAGGGTGTGACCGTTGATGAACTTCGTTACATTGTTGGAATATTCTATAATGTCTTCCAACCGACCTTTGTCTCTAGCTCGCTCTCTCATAAATAAGGATTTTATCACGGTTAGCGGCTGCAGCAGCATATGGACGGAGTGATCCTTCTTCCACCAAATCAACTTCGCGACCGAGCAATTCCTGCAAATCCATCAGCATACCGCCGTGGGTAAACAGAGTAAAAGGCTTGCCAGAACGATCGGGGACAAACAGAATATCAACATCGCTCCGCGGTGTTTCCTCGCCGCGGGCGAAAGAGCCGAAGAGCCACGCTTTGAGAACGGGCTGCGTCTTGAAATACTCGGCTATGATTTTGGTCATCATCTCGGTACTCATAGGCTTTTGCTGTTTATTTTTCAATTTGCAAAAATACACATTATTTTTGACATGGCAAAATAATATAAGGGGGTGCCGGTAAAAAAAGACACACAAAAGAGGGGAACGTGGGATGAGAGACTTTTTCACAAAACCATGGATTATTCAGGATTTTTGTGTATTTTTGCAAAATGTTTGCTATAGCGCTATGCAACCATATATCAGTAAGGTATAGCGAGAAAAGCGAACAAGAGGAAACAGATTTAGTCACCAAAAGAGTACGAAACCATGTCAGCACTACCTCCGCTTTTTTTAGACCTGTCGATAATCCTAATCACGGCAGGCATTATCACCATAGTTTTCAAATGGTTGAAACAGCCACTTGTGTTGGGATACATAGTAGCGGGATTTTTCATAGGGCCCTACTTTCCATGGTTTCCCGCCATCAAAGACGCCACCGACGTGCATGTGTGGAGCGACATCGGCATAGTATTCCTGATGTTCGCATTAGGATTGGAGTTCAGCATAAAGAAGTTGAAAAAAGTGGGAGCCACGGGAGCCATCACGGCATTGACCGAGTTGGCAATAATGTTCCTTATAGGAGCCAGCGTGGGACATCTGCTTGGGTGGAGCTCGATGGAATGCATATTCCTAGGGTGCATGCTTTCCATTTCGTCGACATCCATAATCATCAAATCGTTTGACGACCTGAAGCTGAAGCAGCAGAAATTCACCGGGTCGGTGACAGCCGTGCTGGTTGTAGAGGACATGATAGCCGTGCTTCTGCTGGTGTTGCTGTCGACGATATCGGTGAGTAAGAGTTTCAACGGCGGCGAGCTGGTGCTGAGCCTTGGAAAGCTGGTGTTTTTCTTGATAGTGTGGTTCACCTTCGGCATATTTCTGATACCAACGTTCTTGAAATGGATGCGACGCTATATGACCGAAGAGACCCTATGCATAGTAGCCGTAGGACTCTGTTTCGGCATGGTTGTGCTGGCCTCATACGCAGGGTTCTCCACCGCCTTGGGAGCCTTTGTGATGGGCGCCATCCTTGCCGAGACCATCGAGGCCGACGTCATTCACAGAATCATAACGCCAATAAAGAACCTGTTTTGTGCCGTCTTCTTCGTGTCGGTGGGCATGCTTGTCGACCCTCAGATATTGGTTAAATACCTGTGGCCTATACTCGCTATAGCAGCGACGGTGATAGTTTTCAAGTCGAGTGCCGCAACGTTGGGATTCATACTTTCGGGTAAAAACACCAAGACAGCCATACAATCAGGATTTTGCTTCTGTCAAATCGGAGAGTTCTCGTTTATCATTGCGGGACTTGGCCTCTCGTTTGGCGTTATCAACCCCGACATCTACCCTATCATTGTCTCGGTATCGATAGTGACGACCTTTGCCACACCATATATGATAAAAGCCTCGTTGCCTTTCAACAACTGGCTGGAGCCCAAGCTGCCACAGAAGCTGAAAGATGTCCTGGAGCGCTACAGCTCGTCGGCAAAACAGACGAACAAATCGGTCTCGGTGAAACTGTTTTTGAAGAAACAGTTCTCCTACATACTGCTATATGGAGCCATCAACGGCGCCATAGCCCTGCTATCCATGACGCTTCTCAAGCCATTGCTGAACAAGTTGTTTGTCAATGCCACCGGAGATCCATCGTTTTGGGGCAACCTCATTGGCATGCTAGCCACCATGGCAATAATGCTGCCATTTGTATGGGCACTGGCAGTGCGTGGAGTTAACCGACAACGCATACGGCAGCTGCTCGACTCGAAGGAATACAGCCAAGCCATAGTCATTCCCGTGCTGCTGCTGCGAACATTTATGGCGTTGTTTTTCATAGGTCTTGTGATAGGCGAATACATACATCTGGCCATAGGATTCCTTGTTATCCTAGTTATCTTTATAGCCTTTGTGGTGATGTTCTCAAAACGCACCATAGCATTCTATCAGAGGATAGAGAACCAGTTTATAGAGAACTTCAACTCGCGACAAGCCCAGCAATCGTTCAAGATACCGACACTGCTAGAGAACAATTTCTATCTTGAGCGCATTCCGATAACACAATATTCGCCTTTCGCGGGACGCCGACTGATGGACACCAATTTCAGAGAGGACTATGGCATAAACGTAGTATCGATAGAGCGTGCCGGACAGATATACGACTTGCCATCGAAGGAGATGCTCCTAATGCCCGGCGACAAGCTGTCGGTGATGGGCAACGAAGACCAGATAAGCCATCTGCGAAGCGTTCTTGACGTTGAGCCCGACATGCTGATACACGACCACAGCGACAACGAGCTGAATATCTATCGCCTCACAGTACACCCAGAGAATCCATTTATAGGACTGACCATATCGCAATCGAAATTCTCGCAACACTATCACGCCATGATCATAGCCATAGAGCACAACGGAGAATACATACTAAATCCAAGATCCAACACCGTTTTCTATGAAAACGACGTTATATGGTTTGTATCGCCCGACGAACTAGACATACACAAGTTCACACGAGACTAAAAAAAAACGATATCTTTCACAATAGATTAACGGCAAAAAAAACGTTTTTTAAACATACAATAATATAGTTCGAACTGTTGCGTTATTATTTGTACGCATTTGTTCCAATTATCTTAATCACTACAAAAAAACAAATCATATATAAATGAAAAAAATGGTTGTGGCACTTGTCGTCATGATGATGGCATGGATGCCGATGAGAAGTCAAAATACAGAAGGCGACAGAGCCTTCGAGCTTTCGAAAAACCTAGAGATTTTCAGCCGACTATACCAGACGCTCTATGTGAACTATGTCGACGATATAGACCCCGGAGCCACAATGAAGAAAGCCATCGACGCGATGTTGTCGTCGCTAGACCCTTATACCGTCTACTATCCCGAGTCGGACATGGAAGATGTGAAGCTGCAACTTATGGGACAGTATGGCGGCATAGGAGCCCTGATACACCAAGAGGGGAAAAATATATACATATCAGAGCCATACAAAGACCTTCCCGCCGACAAGGCAGGGCTAAAGCCTGGCGACCGAATACTGGCCGTGAACGGAGAATCGACCGAAGGCAAGAACAACGGAGACGTGAGCTCGGCCATGCGAGGCCAAGCAGGCACCACGGTAACCCTGAAGTTGGAGCGCGACGGCAAGACATTTGAAAAAAGCATCACCCGCGCCGAAATCAAGCTGCCCAATGTACCCTATAGCGGCATGCTGGAAGGCAACATAGGTTATGTGAAACTCGACGAGTTTACCGCCGACGCCGCCAAGAATGTGCGCGACGCCTTCATCAAACTCAAGAACGAACATCCCGACATGGCGGGATTTCTCCTCGACCTTCGCAACAATGGCGGTGGACTTATGAACGAAGCTGTAGACCTAGTAAACATATTTGTCAAAAAAGGCCAGCTTATAGTGGAAACCAAAGGCAAAGTGGCTGCCAAGAGCATGAAGAGTTACACCCGAATGGCACCCATCGACACCGAAATACCCGTGGCAGTGCTCATAAACGGATACAGCGCCTCAGCATCGGAAATCACCGCCGGCAGCCTTCAAGACCTTGACCGCGCCGTGATTGTGGGCACACGCTCATTTGGGAAAGGCTTGGTGCAGAACGTGCTGCCCCTCGACTACAACACCCAAATGAAAATCACAGTATCGAAATACTACATACCCAGCGGCCGCTGTATACAAGCCATCGACTACAGCCACAAGGACGAAAACGGCAAAGCCGTAAAAGTGCCCGACTCGCTGAAGACGGCTTTCAAGACTGCCAACGGCAGAACCGTATATGACGGTTTCGGCATTGAACCCGACGTTGAGATAGAGCCCGAATACATGACGGCATTATCCAGTGCTCTGATATCGAAATACCATATCTTCAACTATGTGAACCAGTTTGTGAAAAAGCACGCCACCATTGACGACCCCGAGCATTTCAAAATAAGCGACGACATCTACAACGACTTCATGAACTACATGAAAGACAAAAACTTTGACTACACCACCGCCACCGACGTCGTGATCAAAGACTTGCGTGAGGCCGCGAAAGAAGACAAATACACCGAAGCACTACAAAGTACCATAGATCAGCTTGAAGCCAAAATAAAAGCAGAGAAAGCCGACGGGTTGAACAACAACAAAGAAGAAATCAGCGAGTTGCTTAAATCAGAAATATTGGTGCGCTACTATTACGCCGCCGGCCGACTGCAAGGCTCGCTGCAAGACGATCCTGAAGTTAAAGAGGCCGTCAAAGTGCTGAAAGACCGTGACCGCTACAACAAAATACTCAGCGGCAAAAAGAAATAAGTTTTTCGCTGGCGAGACGCCAGCGGAGCAAACGAGAAAAAAAAGAATAGATTGTCATTCTGGCAAACATATTTTCCTGAGGTTACGGACAACGACGGCAACAAGTCGCTGCGTCTGAGAATACACCATGCCATCTATTTTCTGCTGCTCATAGTGCTGGCAGGATCGCAGTCGGTGAGCAAATTCATGATGAGCGGCATGGAGATACTGCTTGCCGTGAACTGGGTCTTGGAGTGGGACATGAGGCGCAAATTCACCTGGTCATACCCACAAAACGACAACAAAGAGGGCAAATGGCTGTTGACAGCATTCGCGACACTTATGGCGGTGCACCTAGTGTGGATGATAGGCAGCGCCAACACGGGATACGGATGGTACGACATATTCAAGAAGCTGCCACTCATAGCAATACCATTGGTGGTACTCACCTCCAACCCATTGAATCGCAAGCAACTGACATTCATCTTCTTTTTCATGGTTGGCACAACCTTCGTGGCGACCGTGATAGGATATGTTCGCCGAATGACCATAGCAGACCTCCCCTACCGCCAAATAATACCATTCATTTCGCACATTCGCTTTGCGCTGAACATCTGTCTCGACTTGGTGCTGATAGCATGGTTTATGACTGAGCGACGCAAGCGTAGCAAGGGTTTTGACTGGCTGCAAGTAGCAATGGCATTGCTGGCGATATGGTTTCTTGTCTTTCTGCTGGTAATACGCTCGTATACAGGTTTGATTGCCATACTTGTCGTCGCCACGATAATGACATTGGCGTGCTGGAAAAAGATAGAGAGCCATAAGCATAGGATTGCAGTGGCGGCAACATTGTCAGCCATATATATAGCCATAGCCATCACCAGTATCGACATGGTGAGCAGCTACTACAAACCCGTAGAGCTCAGCACCCAGCCATTGGCAGCGGCGACCATGAACGGCAACGCCTACACCCATGGCGACGACGGAGTGATAGAAAACGGCAACTATGTCAGCCACTACGTGTGCGAAGAGGAGCTGCGACGCGAGTGGAGCAAACGCAGCACTATGGGGATAGAAGACACCAGCAATAACGGATACACGATACTGCCCACCCTTGTCCGCTACCTTAACGGGTTGGGGACAACCAAGGACAGCGCCGGTATGCAACTGCTTAGCGACAACGACATCAGAGCCATAGAGCGCGGCGAGGCCAACCCGGTGTATGTGTATGGCAGCACCGTGAAAAAAATGTACTATGTGATGCTCTTTGAGTGGGAAAGCCACCGCAAGACCGGGGCGGTGAAAAACTTCTCGGTCATGGAACGATTCGAGTTGTGGGGCAACGCATGGCAAGTGTTCCGCGCCAACCCAATGTTTGGAGTGGGCACTGGCGATGTTGTCGACGAATGTCATGCCAACCTCGAGGCCAACGGCTCCATGCTCAGCGGCACCACAAAACATGCCCACAATCAATACCTCACATTCCTTGTCACCTTTGGCATAATAGGTTTTCTTATCATTGCAGCCACATTCACATGGGCCATACGGCGAGAAGGCATGCATCGAGTGCCAGCAATATTGGCACAGATAATAATAGTGCTAGTATCGTTCGTAGCCGAAGACACCCTCGAGACACTGGCAGGATGTGTCTTTGCGGTGCTATTTATATGCCTGGCAACAAAAATGGAGAGAGACAACACAACAGAGGAAATCTGTTTAGATCACGACAATAACAAACAATAAAAAAAGAGGAAAAACCTTGTACCAATATCATACTCTAAACAACGGAATAAGAATAATATTCAAACAAAACGGTTCGGCAGTGACCCATGCCGGCGTTTACATCAACATAGGGTCGCGCGACGAAAGCGGCAAAGAAGAAGGCATGGCACACTTTATAGAGCACTCCATCTTCAAAGGCACAGAGCACCGCCGCGCCTATCATATACTGAACCGTATTGACGGTGTTGGCGGCGAACTGAACGCCTTCACCACCAAAGAAGAGACCTGTATATATGCCTCGGCTCTGTCGATATACCTAGAGAGGAGCCTGGAGCTCTTCGCCGACATATTGTTCCACTCCACATTCCCCGACAAAGAGATTGAGAAAGAGAAAAGTGTTGTGCTGGAAGAGATTAACTCATACAAAGACACTCCCGCCGAACTGATATACGACGACTTTGAAGAATATATCTTTGCCGGCCACCCACTGGCCCACAACATACTGGGCAACAAGAAGAATGTGAGAAGGTTCACCACCAACGAGATTAAAGGATTCATGCAACGCAACTACACCACAGAACGCATGGTGATTTCGATCGTTGGCAACGAAGACTTCAGGAAAGTGGTGAAAATGTGCGAGAAATACTTTGGCGAATACGAATCCAAATCGTCAGCCGCCGACCGAAGCATTAAGCCAGAATACAAACAATTCAACATAACCCTGGCCCGACACACACACCAAATGCATGTTATGGCAGGTTTTCCCGCGCTCGATGTTTACGACAAGCACAAAGCCGCGTTCTCGCTAATAAACAACATTATAGGCGGGCCTGCCATGAACTCACGCCTGAATGTGTCAATAAGAGAGCGCTATGGATTCTGCTACAGCATAGAATCGCAATACACACCCTTCAGCGACGCGGGGCTCTTCTATATCTACGCCGGAATAGAAGCCGAAGCCCTAGACCATTTTATAGAGCTGGTGCGCAAAGAGTTGCGCAAGCTACAAGAAGAGAAGCTTAGCACACAGCAACTACATGCCGCCAAACAGCAGTATATAGGTCAGCTAGCCATCAACAACGAACTGGCGCTGAACGAAATGCAAGGAATAGGCAAGAGTTGTCTTACCTATGGCAAAGTGGACACCCTTGAGGAGATGGCGCTAGAGATAGAGGCCGTTGGCAGCGATGAGATACGCGATTTGGCCAACACCATCTTCGGCGACGAAAGAATGAGCCTGCTAATATACCATTAAACCCAAATCGGTCATAAGACCGACAATACGTTATGGAAGCTTAAACAGATTGTCAGCCAACAATGGTGAGTTTGGCGAATTTGAGCACCAGCAGCTTTTGTCCCACATTGTCGAAAAAAATCATAGCTTTACGGCTGTCGCCCTCGCCCTCGACAGAGAGCACTTTGCCGACGCCGAATTTGGCATGCGACACCGTCATGCCCACCTGGATGGCATTGATTTGGGAGGGAGAGTTGCCGATAGAAGGGCCCTTGGGCGAGGAGGCAGGAGCTTGCTTGCGAACAAGATGAGGTAAAGATTGAGCAGACGATGGTCGTTGCTGGCGCGAGGGGGATGAGAGAGTCGAAAAGCGAGGCTTAGGCATAGAGCCCACTTTAGGGAAAGCGGAGCGCGACTTAGGTCGAAGGATATAGCTGGGGTCGATTTCCTCAACAAAGCGGCTGATTTCCTGATAAGAAGTATTACCATACTGGAAACGCATATTGGCGTAGCTCAGAGTGAGCTGCTCTTCGGCACGAGTGACAGCGACATAGAACAAGCGGCGCTCCTCCTCGAGTTCTTGGCGTGAAGAGATAGAGAGCATTGAAGGGAAGAGATTCTCCTCGAGGCCGACGACATAGACGTAAGGAAACTCAAGGCCCTTGGCAGCATGGATGGTCATAAGCGACACCTTGTCGGCATCCTTGTCGTTGTCCTTGTCCTCGGATGTGAGCAAAAGGACCTGCTGCAGAAACATATCGAGAGTTTTTATGGCATTGCCATTATCTGACGACGAATCCTCAGCTGTAGAATCGAGCCCATCGGCGCCGCCTTCGGGAGTGATCATCTCTTCACGCTCACAATATTCCTGAATACCATTAAGGAGCTCCTCGATGTTCTCGATACGGTTGGCGTTGTCTGGGTCGTCATCGTTGCGAAGCATAGTGATGAGACCCGACGCATTGACGATGCGGCGAGCCAAATCGAAAGCATTGGTGTCGTAGACGTGTGCCGAGAAGACCTTGATCATGTTCATAAACTCATTGATTTTGGAAGCCACACCACTGTTGATGCCCAATCCAAAATCCTGCAGATTCTCCATCACCGTCCATACGTTGACATCGTTGTCGGCTGCCGCGATACGCAATCGGTCGAGGGTGGTGTTGCCAATGCCACGCGAAGGCAGGTTGATGATACGCAACAGCGACTCGTCGTCGTAGTTGTTGACGACAAGACGCAGATAGGCAAGGACATCCTTGACCTCCTTGCGGCCATAGAACGAGATGCCGGCATAGATGCGATAAGGCACATTCTGGCGACGGAGAGCCTCCTCGATAGCACGGCTTTGGATGTTGGTGCGGTAGAGGATGGCGAAATCGCGGAAACTGCGGTTGTCGCCCAAATGAGCCTGAAGGATAGAGTCGGTGACCTTCTGTCCCTCGTCGCGCTCATCGTTGCAAGACAAAAGAGTGATAAGGTTACCCGTAGCGTTGTCGGTCCAAATCTCTTTCTGGATCTGCTCCTTATTGTTGGAGATGATAGAATTGGCGGCGTTGACGATGTTCTTGGTGCTGCGATAGTTCTGTTCCAACTTGAAAAGTTTGACAGTCGGGTAGTCGCGTTTGAAATTGAAGATATTCTGTATGTTGGCGCCACGGAAAGCATAGATACTCTGTGCGTCGTCGCCAACAACACAGATGTTCTGATAGCGTGCCGCGAGTTTTTTGACAATCAGATACTGAGCATAGTTGGTATCCTGATACTCATCGACAAGGATGTATTTGAATCTGTTTTGGTATTTGAGGAGAACATCGGGAAAGTCACGCAGAAGGATGTTGGTGTTGAAGAGAAGGTCGTCGAAATCCATCGACATGGCGTTGCGGAGTCGACGATTATAGAGGCGATAGATCTCGCCAATCATTGGCTTATGAGCCGTTTGGTCAGTTTGTTGTATTTCAGGGTTGTTGCAATAGTCTTCAGGACCGATAAGGCTGCTCTTAGCCATTGAGATACGGCTAAGGACATAGCCAGGGTTGTAGGTCTTGTTGTCAAGGTTCATAGCCTTGACGATCTGTTTGATTTGCGACTTGCTATCATCGTTGTCGTAGATAGTAAAAGTCTTGATATATCCCAGTTTGTCGGCCTCAGAGCGCAGAATGCGTGCAAAGATAGAGTGGAAAGTGCCCATCCAGATGTTGCGGGCGTCGTTGCCGACAAGTTTCATGATACGATCCTTCATTTCGGCGGCAGCCTTGTTGGTGAAGGTGAGAGCCAGAATATTGAAAGGGTCGACGCCCTTCTCAATGAGATGGGCGATACGATAAGTGAGAGTGCGAGTCTTGCCGCTGCCAGCGCCAGCGATAATCATCACCGGGCCTTCGGTACAAGAGGCTGCTTCGCGCTGAGCGTCATTAAGTTGAGAAAGAAGAGATGACATTCGAAATAAAGGGGATCTAAAAGTTCAAAAGGATAAAGAAATCGAGCAATTGTTATGACGTTTTGATTTGAGAAGTGATTTCATAGAAGGTGCCGTCGCTGGCACAAATAGTTGACTGAAAGACAGATCGTGCCTCGTTGAGAAGCGGTTCGATATCGCGGTAGCGTGCCGAGAAATGAGTTAGCAAGAGCTGACGCACCCCCGCTTGGGCCGCAATGGTGGCAGCTTGCTGGGCAGTGCAGTGGCGGCGTTCCTCAGCCATGGCGCAGAAAGCGTTGTCGAAAGTGCTTTCCATGCAAAGCATGTCAACGCCGGCGACAGTGTCGACAAGCGACTCGTCGAAAGCCGTGTCGCAACAATAAGCATACTTGCGTTGTTTGCGGCGAGGCAAGGTAAGATCGGCGTTGGCAACAACAGTTCCGTCGACAAGACGCAGGTCCTCGCCATTTTTGACACGGATGCAGTCGTCGTTGGTCATCTGGTATTTGTCGCGCATTTTGGGACGGAGGTTGAGGAGAGGCGGCTCTTCGACAATGAGGAATCCATAGGTGGGCACAGAATGCTGGAGAGGGAAGGCGTCGATGTGGAAATACCTCTCTTGAAGTATGGTGACCGGTGACTCCATATCCATCTCGACGATAGAGAGCGGGTAGCGCAATTCGGTGCCAGAGACATCAAAGAGGAGACGTATAGCCTCAGAAGCGCCCTTAGGAGCAAAGACAGAGAGGGGCTCTGTGCGGCCACAGAGATGGAGAGTGGACAAAAGGCCAGGCAAACCAAAGAAGTGGTCGCCGTGGAGGTGAGAGATGAGTATATATTTGATAGACTGGAGCTTTTGGTGATAGCGACGCAGTTGGTCCTGTGTACCCTCGCCACAATCAATAAGGATGTGAGAGCCACACATGTTAACCAGCTGTGCGCTGCAATGGCGGTTGTTGGTGGGTGTCGCCGCCCCAGAACCTAAAACTAATATATTGAAAACCACAGATATTTTATTATTAAAGAAAAAGGATAGTATATTCCTATTTAATATTCGCTATACTTAGCGGGAGATTTGCAGCAGCTGCAAAGTCTCGGGGTCAAACAAAGCCTTGACGCGATGGCGTGGCAACTCCATAATAGGTCCCAACTGAGCCACAGGCATATGGCGGCGCACCGTGAAAAGAGGACAAGAGACCTCGACGGTGGCAGGCTCGGGCACACGGTAGCGGAAGCCATGACGACGGCTGGAGCGCTTGGCGGCATTGCCGGTGCGTCCGGTATGGCTGTCGACGGTGATGCCGGCAGTGTGATAGCGCACAAAACGGTTGGCCTTGTTCATCAAGTTGTCACTCTGTACGGTACACACAATAGGGAAAGCGTCGTCGGGAAGCGACTCCACATTGTCACAGAATCCGACAGAAGGGGAAAACCAAACGACAGTATCGCACGACGAGGCATTGCGCTTGGGATTTGGGTCGACATAGAAACGAACCACCTCGCGCTTAACGTTGCCACAAAAAGAAGCAACCAAGTCAGCCTCTTGCCTTCTGAGTTGGTTCATAACAATGGAAAGAGCCTCGGCGGAATAGGAGGCGTCGGACTCGAGGAGGTCTTGCTGACGTGACTGAATGTCGTCGATACGAGAGGCGACGTCGGCAGCACGTTGACGAAGGCTGCGCACATCTTTGCGTTGCAACGTCATAGTGGGGCGCCCCGGCATGTCGTAGCGCGAATAAACCGTGTCCGTACGGTCGACAAGATTGTATTCGGGGTCGAAAGAAGGCGTCTGGTATGAAGACGAGACCTTGTCGTTGGCAGAAGCAAAAGACGACGACAAAGGCTCCATGCCAACAGCGAGGAGCAAGTGGCGCTGGTCGACGGCGACAGAGCCATGACGCACATTGACAAAGAAAAATCTTTCGGGGTCGGCGACACAAAGCGGAGCCACATCGATAGAGGCAATATGGAAAGCCGTGTCGAAAGCAGAAGTGTCGACTCCAAGGAGGTCGGCAGCGTAATCGCTATAGGGAGCCGACGACAAGTCGCGGCGTTCGACAGTCACCGAGACAACGACCTGAGTTCGAGGAAGGGCATAAAGTGCGCCCCCCGAGAGAGGCATGGCCGGCGATTCCTTAACCGAAAAGACCTTATAGTGGGTACACGACGACAACGATAACGCCAAGAGAAGCAGTAAAGCCAAACGTGAGACCAACGAGCGAAGATAGTTCATAATCGATATATTGATTGAAGATTGTAGATTGACTGATAATGATTTGATATTACAAGAGATATTAAGATTGCGAAGTAACTTGTTTGCGACTGATAATAAAAAGACCAAGGAAAGAGAGAAGACCATTGAGAAGAAGAAGTTCGAAACCAAGCTGATAGCCGCCGAACAAAACAGGAGAATACAATTTAAGAATATAACAAACTATGGGGGATAAAACAGCCACAACAGGCACCCAACGGTCACGTACATAACGTTTAGTAAACAGGCCAAAAGCATAAAGGCCAAGCAAAGGGCCATAGGTGAAGCCAGCTATATCGAAAAGGATATTGATAAGCGAATCGTTATGGAATGGTCGGAAGGCAATGATTATCAAAAGGTAGAGAAAAGCGAACGCCACATGAACCATCTTACGGTAACGCACACGCTGATCTTCGGAGAGGTCGTCGCGTTTGTCGAAATGCATGAAATCGAAGCAAAAAGTGGCTGTAAGTGCCGTCAAAGTGCCGTCGGCACTACTGTAGCCGGCGGCGACCATGCCCAGGACAAAGCATACAAGTGTGAAACCACCCATCGATTTGGCAATAAGAGGATATATTTTATCGCCCAGCACACGTCCGTCGGCGCCCACAGGCAATTCAAAACCTGGAGTATGGGCGGCGTAATAGATGAGTGCCGCGCCAAGGGTGAGAAAGATAATATTGACGACGATGAACAAGAAGCTGGAGGTTATGACATTCTTCTGAGCGTCGCGCAATGTCTTGCATGTCAAATTCTTTTGCATCATATCCTGATCAAGGCCCGTCATAGCGATGGTTATGAAAGCGCCCGACACAATCTGTTTCCAATAATATTTGGGATGGTTGAAATCGGTCTCAAAAACGCGAGTATAACCTTCTGAAGAGCTGGCGGAAAGGAGCTCAGGAATAGATATGTTAAGGTTTTTGAGAATCACAATGACTGTGGCTATGGCGGCAAGGAGTAGGAAAGTGGTTTGCAGGGTGTCGGTCCACACGACAGTCTTGATACCGCCACGGAAAGTGTATAGCAAAATCAACGCGATGAAAACCACCGCAGGAATCCAAAATGGAATGCCCCAAGAGGAAAAGACAAGCTCATAGAGCACAAAGACAACAAGATACATGCGCAAAGCCGAACCCAAAAGACGCGAAATGATGAAGAACACGGCGCCTGTGCGCTCGGACGACACACCGAAACGTTGTTCAAGATAAGAGTATATAGAGGTGAGGTTCAGCTTGTAGTAGAGAGGCAGAAGCAGAAAAGCTATGACGAAATAGCCTATGACGTAGCCAAAGACGAGAGGCATATAGGTGAAGTCGCCATAGTATACGCCGCCAGGCACCGACATGAAAGTGACCCCCGAAAGCGAAGCGCCAAGCATGCCATAAGCGACGACAAACCAAGGCGAGCGACGGTTGCCACGGAAGAAAGCATCGTTGCCCGACGAGCGACGCGAAGAGAGCCACATGACAAAAAACAGCAGCGCAGTATATAAAATAAAACAAAGCAATATAATATTTTGCGTATTCATGCGTTATAGTGATGAGTTTGCAAAGTTACGAAAAGTTTGCCACATTGTGCTATTTTCGTATCTTTGCCCAAGATAAAAAGACACATTATAAAGTATAATAATATAAAAAACAATAATATACAATCGACTATGAATATATCGAAGTCTTTGATTTTGGTGGCAGCAATATTGTTTTCGACCAGTGTTGCCATAGCACAAAGCCGTACCGATGTCGCCATCGACGGCCTTCACGGCAAAGTGAAAAGTGTAACCAAAATAACCTATGAGGCACGCACAGATTTTGAGGGAGTGACCTCGGAAGGCGATATATTGGAACGACTGGAGACAGCGTACAACAGCAAAGGCTGGCGCAAAACCATGGCATATATAAGTCCCGAAGCCGATATCATATTCCGCTCACGCTTCAAACATGACGGTTTTGGTTTGGCTACAGTGGAGCAGATTGTTGACAACAACGAGAAAGTTATTGGCCGCACATACTTTTCATACGACGCCCAAAACAAGCTGAAAGAGACCTGGGTAGAGGACGAAGAGCGCCAAATAGAGAGCCGTACGACATTGCGCTATGACGAGCAGGGACGCCTGGCACAGCGCTCATTGAACGACGCCGCCGGCAACATCTACAAACGCGAGGTGTTTACCTATTCGGGCTCAAATGTCAGCAAGAAAGTGGTCTTCGACGCCAAAGGCAAAAAAATGCAAGAATGGCGCTACGACTATGACGAAAACAACGAGCCCATCACTCAGACACTTTTCGACTATAGCGAAGCTGAGACGGAGATGTATATCACTATCTTCCAATACGAGTATGACAACCACGGCAACTGGACCCGCCGCACCGAGAGCGAGCTCCAGGACGGTGACCCCGTGATGCAATACATCGTCACGCGTGAGATAGAGTATTTCTAAAGAGTATTTCTAAAATGAGACTCTTTTTCAAGGGAAATACACTCCTTCTGATTGCAATCTTATCAACGACTGCTGTCAGGAGTCAGGACTTGCTTACTCCGTCTAATTACCACCCACATTTTTTAGATTATGAGCAAGCACTACAAGATATTCTGCTTTCATATTACTCGGAACCACATAATGGCAAGATTGGCTACGACACCTATTTCCTTTGCAATCCGTCGTTTAGACCTAATTATTCGCTTGCCATAAGAGAGTCACGAAATATAGGTACCGACAGTTTGATTCTAACTCGTGCCACGAGAAACATTTGGTATGAAGGCGCATACTCTTGGGCAGACAAAAA
>JAEEGL010799429.1_pt1 | contig 27632 bp, 25 predicted proteins | sample 9134231 | NCBI WGS metagenome assembly JAEEGL01 (sample SAMN16246548, study PRJNA631951) | gut metagenome | biome: gut microbiome; feature: rumen; material: fiber-attached | host: Bos | place: Iran: Karaj | collected 2018-10
ATATTACTATTATTCCATGTTTTACCATTATCATCACTATATTTAATACCATTATCCCAACTACCAGCTACTAATCTACCATTATTAGCTACTATTATACATCTATAACTACCACTACCAGTTATATTACTATTATTCCATGTTATACCATTATCATCACTATATTTAATACCATTAACATTATTACCACAAGCTACTAATCTACCATCATTAACTAATGTTATACAATTATATTTACCAACAGTTATATTACTATTATTCCATGTTTTACCATTATCATCACTATATATGATACCATTGCCATATTCATGACTATTTCCATTATTACCACCAGCTACTAATCTACCATTATTAGCTAATGTTATACAACCATAACAACCATTAGTTATATTACTATTTTTCCAATTTCTATAATTTGCTTCTTTTAATTTACTTAATTCTTTTACATCGATAATCTTTTTATCAATAATGTTTCCAGTATTATCAGCATTTTCTACAATTGCTTTTATAATAAATTTTCCTGGTTCATTAAATGGATCTCCCCAAATTATAAAGAATCTTCCACTTATAACTCTTGTTACAGTTACAGTTGGCTCTTCTTCTAATTCATCACCATTTTTATTCATTACACTTGGATACTGTTTATATGTAAAAGAGAATTCAATAATTTTAATATATTCTTTTTTATCATGATTGATTCTAAATGTATGTACAGTGTCATCGTCATCCAATTCATATTTTGAGTCAAATCTTAATAATGGAGAATTAGCATCAAGTCTAATAGATTTATTAATAAAATCAAATGTATTGAATTTTGTTGCATTTCTATCTGATTTTACACTCATTATAGATGGATGTGATTGTGTAGCTTCTATACCATCATCTATCATATCTCTAGCATTTACATCAATATTATCAATCTGAGTATGAACACCTTCAAGATATGCATCTACACCTGTTTCTGGATCATGAATTTTTCCAGAAATAAAATTTAACTTATCATTCATTTCAGTAAGAATATCATTTAATTGCTTATCGATATTCTCTATAGTTAATTTTACTTCATCATTAGCATAAATCTTTCTTGCAGTTTCTTTAAGATTATTTTCATATTCTTTAGTAACATACATAAGATTAGCTGAATCAAATTGACTATTCATAATTATATTTCTCCTTATATTAGGTTAATTTTCTGATATATAATGATGTCAAAATATTAAAAAAATAAGGTATAAATATAGAAGAATTTATATAAAATTAAAAGTGTTTATATATTATATATATGAGGGGATAGATAGTAATCTGTTTCTTTTTCAAAAATATTTTATAAGGAGGCCCAAATGGCTAACCCTACAAAAGAGGCTAAGAAAAATAATTCTAAGCCTGCTAAAAAGAATTTGCCAATTAAGAAATTCTTTGGCAAAGAAGGTATCTTTATCGGACTTGATAAAGATAATTTCGTTGGTGTAGTTGCATACACTCGTATAGATTTAATAATCTATACGGATGAACGATCCGATGAAATTGGAGAATCAATTAAGAAAATATCACGCCACGTGAAATATCTGATTGATTCATCGAAAATTGGTGTTGATGATGTTATTTATGACAAAGTCAATACTAATTACAATACCGGAAGAACATTTATGTTCCAAAGTATTTATGTTCCATACACCAATATATATGGAAAAATTTTCAATGGTCTTAAGAGATTAAAGAACGTTGAAAATGAAAATCTTGCTGGAAAAGCAAGTTTCTCATTTAGAACTAAAAATTCTATGAGAATAATTGTCAATCCTGACAAGAGCAAAAACAAAGATGTGTTTCTTAAAGGATACATCTCTTCGGTTCTTATTCCACCGGTATATGTTAAGGGCGAACTTAAAACCGAAGAAAAATTTATGTTAAAGTCAAATTTGTTTGTATCTGATGATATCGGATTTACAATCGATGACATCTTTAACATAAACAGAAAAGAACTTACAAGAAATACTGTAAGCATTTTCGGTGAAAATTCTGAATATAAGAATGGTTCACTTTATGTAAAAGTTAATACAGAAAATGAACCAAAACAATATGTTCAGTATTATACAAAGGATAAGAAAGACATTTATCATGAATGCCCAAAACCTTTGAAAGAATTTGAATCTGGTGTGAATTATTACAATTCATACAAAGTTCCAACTTCTACATTTATTCCGTTTAAGCGTAGAATTAATTTGATTGTATATCAGGCTGACTCTATTAAAGAAAATGGAGTATTGAACTTCTGTAGAGAGTCATTCGAAATCGGATTGTTCTTTAGAAGTTTCAAAGATGAAAAAGGAAAATACAAAGAAGATTTCGATGATCCGCTTGGTATTTTCATCAAAGTCAGGGATCCTGATAAAGTATCAACCGGAGATATCCGGGACTTGATACGAGATAGAAATGGAAATTCTATCTTGTATGGAGCTGATAACAAGGTTTCATTCGATATGGAAACTTTCAATGATGAAGCAGAAATATTAAATGAAAACTTCATTAATATTCTTGAAAAAGAAGAAAATGATCAGCCTCAGCCACCTAAAGAAGAAAACACAGTAGAAGAAGAAATTTCTGAAGAAAAGGAAGAAAAAATGGAAGAAGAAGAGACTTTTAATGATGTTGGTAGTTTAGCAGATATTGATTTGGATGATAATGATCTCGAAAACAATGTCGAAGATGAAGAAGCCGCTGAAATTGCAGCTGAATCTGAAGCTCCAACAAATGAAGAATCTTCTGAAGAAATTGAACTTTCTAAAGAAGAAGAAGAATAAATTTCTTTAACTGAAGAATATTTTACTACTCGGGATGTAAATATCCCGAGTAGTTTAATTTTCTTTTTTTTTATTTATAATATATAGTAAATATTTATATAGATTTTATAAAGGAGAAAATATTTTATGAGTGCAGAATTTTTAAATAAACTTGTTTTAGGTAGACATAATGGAAAAGGAAATACTGTTATGTCTGATGTAGGAAAAGCTGTATCTAATACAAATCATTATGATGATAGTTGGAAACAATATCTTAATAAAGTACCTGGTGGTCCGATTAGAAGAAATAATAGTTCAAGAATAAGAGGAAATTCTATGGGTAATGTTAATGTTATGAATGGACCTAATGGTTTTATGAATAATCCTGTAGAAGAAGCAAAATTGTTAATGAATTTTAAATATATGATGCTTTGTAATAAACTTAGTACTGATATTAAAACTCTTTGTGATAAAAAATTAAATGATGAAGCTTTTGATTGGAAAATGAGAGCTATTGAAGAACAAAAAGCTGCTAAAAAAGCAGAAGCAGAAGAAAATAAAAAGAAAAAGAGGAGATAAATATTTTAATGATATTTACAACAATGTTAAGTTTATTAGGAATACCTGTTAAAATTAAGTTATCAAAAAAATATAATGAATATTTTGAATATAAAGGTAATATATTTTTATCTTATTATATAAATGAAGAGCATAAAATAATTTATACTCATATTAGTAATGATGGATATTATTGGTTAACAATTGAACAATTCATATTAAATGGTGAAAAATTTAAATAAAAATAATCTCCTCCCAATCAATGGGAGGAGATTAATATTTTGTTAAATCTGAATAAAGTTATTTGAACTTTATTTATTTAACATGCTGACAAGTATCTTTGTATCTTTATTGAGTTTTATACCCAAATGATTTTCAAGAGATACAGTATCAGTATAAATTTTTCCATCTTTAGCAGCAATGAAAAGCATATTATTTGAAACAAATAATGAATCGATATTATTAAGATGGAAAATAGATTCAATTCTAAATTCATTAGAAATTTTTACAATTCTATTATCAGTTGTAAGAACGAAATAGTGATTATCTGTATAAACAATATCTTTAACTTCACTATTATTTGGAATAATGTAAAGCTTATTATTAATTAACTTTGATTTAAAATTATAAGCTTCTGTTTGTATAATAGATAATTCAATAAATTCAGAAATATTTTTGATTTCTTTAAGTAAATAAAGTTTATCATAATTAATTCTATTGTTTTTAATGAATTGTAATTTATTTGGATTAATATTAATATTTTTATTTTTTATACCATACTTTATATCATTAAAACTATATTTAATACCATCATTACCACTACTACCAGCTACTAATGTACCATCATTAGCTACTGTTATACAATAATAACCACCACTAGTTATATTACTATTATTCCATGTTTCACCATTATCATCACTATATTTAATACCATTACCATAACCATAACCACTGGCTACTAATGTACCATCGTTAGCTACTGTTATACAACTATAATAACCATTAGTTATATTACTATTATTCCATGTTTCACCATTATCATCACTATATTTAATACCATTATCACTAGCACTACCAGCTACTAATGTACCATCATTAGCTAATATTATATAATCATAACCATTTCTAATATCATTACTATTATTCCATGTTTTACCATTATCATCACTATATTTAATACCACTACTATAACTACTAGCTACTAATCTACCATTATTAGTTACTGTTATGCATTTACAACCACCACTAGTTATATTACTATCAATCCATGTTATACCATTATCATCACTATATTGAATGCCACCATTAGTCAATTTACCAGCTACTAATGTACCATTATTAGCTAATATTATACAATAATAAATACCACTAGTTATATTACTATTATTCCATGTTTTACCATTATCATCACTATATTTAATACCATTATCCCAACTACCAGCTACTAATCTACCATTATTAGCTAATGTTATGCATTTATAATAACCATAATATATATTACTATTATTCCATGTTATACCATTATCATTACTATATTGAATACCTCTACCACCACCACTAGCTACTAATGTACCATCATTAGTTAATATTATACATAAATAACTACCACTATTTATATTACTATTAGTCCATGTTTTACCATTATCATCACTATATTTAATACCTTTATTATCATTACTACCAGCTACTAATCTGCAATTATTAGATAATGTTATACAATTATAACCACTACGAGTTATACTACTATTATTCCATTCTCTACCTGATTTTTTATAATTTATTTTATATTTAATTTCAATATTATTTACATAACCTTTATTGCTACTAGTTACTAATGTACCGTTATTAGCTAATGTTATACAATAATAAGTACCACTAGTTATATTAGTATCATTCCATGTTTTACCATTATCAATACTATATTTAATACCTTTATCATTATAACTACCAGCTACTAATGTACCATCATTATCTACTATTATATAATTATAACTACCACTAGTTATACTACTATTATTCCATGTTATACCATTATCATCACTATATTTAATACCAATATTATTATTACTACCAGCTACTAATCTACCATTATTAGCTACTGTTATACAATTATATCTACCACTAGTTATATTACTATCAATCCATGTTATACCATTATCTTTGCTATATTTGATACCATTGCCCTGATTACCATAAGCTACTAATGTACCATCATTAGCTAATGTTATACAATTATAAGTACCAGTAGTTATATTAGTATCATTCCATGTTATACCATTATCATCACTATATTTAATACCATTATATCTACCAGCTACTAATGTACCATCATTAGCTAATATTATACAATAATAAGTACTACTAGTATCATTAGTGCTATACCATGTTTCACCATTATTATCACTATATTTAATACCAATACCACTACTACAAGCTACTAATCTATTATCGTTAACTAATGTTATACAATAATAACCATCACTAGTTATATTACTATTATTCCATGTTTCACCATTATCATCACTATATTTAATACCTTTACCACCACAACTAGCTATTAATCTACCATTATTAGCTATTGTTACACAATAACAATTACCACTAGTTATATTACTATCATTCCATGTTTCACCATTATCATCACTATATATAATACCAACATCACTACCAAAACCACTATTTCTACCACCAGCTATTAATCTACCATCATTAGCTATTGTTATACAATAAAAGTTCAGACCAGTTGTATTAGCTTTTTTCCATGTTTTACCATTATTTTCATTTATATTTGTTTTTGAGCTTAATAAATGTGTAATTTCTTCATAAGTAATTTCATCTTTAATATTTTCTTTTAATTTATCATTACTTATATTGTTGAAAATAGTTAAATCTTTATTTCCATCACCATATCTATTATCATTTTCAAGAACACTTGTTAATCTTCCATCACTATTTTCAATTTTTACCATGTTTTCATTTTCTTTCATTAATGAAACATTTCCTGTTGTTTTATAATCCGTAAGATCAACATTTTGTTCACCTTTAAATAATTCTGGTTTATCTTTTGCTTTTTCATTCATTTTTTCATTTTCAAGATATCCTTTATTTAAAGTAGTTTCAGAATTTTCAATTACTATACCATTTACTTTGTCAGTAATTCTATTCATTTCATTTCCATTAGGATTGAAAACTTTACTCTGAATATCTAATCCAATACCATCTTTTATGAAATTAATTTCTTCATAATAAGATTTTATTTCGTTATCTGTAGAGAAAGTATTTGATTTATCAATCAATGGAGATAATAAATTAGGAGTATAAATTTTTGGCATATTTTTTGATTTAATATCTAATAAAGATGTTTCTTCTCGCTTATAATATCCAACATCCTTATTATCTCTATACATTAATCCTTTACCAAAATTTATAATATTTTTCTTTACTTCAAAACTATTAAATACAGGATCAGCTGTAAGATAATATCCATCTTTTCCTGATTCTGTATTTGCAGGAATATTTGTACATACTTTGATATAGACATCATCATTAGTTGGATTCTGACCAATAATATCTGTCAAAATCATATCCATATCAACTGTATTTAAATTATATTCTTTCTGTGTATTTCTTATTTCACTAGCAAGTTTGATATTCATATTCATATCTGGTGAGATATATTTTGTAATCATATTATAACCAAATGTTGCATTTTGACCAAGAACTAACCAAGCCATACCTTTATTAGTATAGATAAAAAGTTCAAGAATAAGATTAGAATTAATATAATCTTCATTTACTCTTCCATCATAAGTATTAATCTTAGTAATATGAAGAATATTTGAAAGTTTGTCTAATACATCAGAATCTTTAATTTTTCCACCGAACCATCTGATTCCAAGAGAATTAGAAAGAACATTTACACTTCTATCCCATTCTTCAATTGTATCAGATTCTGATTGATTATTAATTTCATCATCAGTAAGTGTATTATGATTAAAAAGATTCATATCATATTTTGTAATATAATCAGCTATATTTGTTGTAAATGAATCAATAATAGCATTTAATTTCTCATCAATATGAAGATCTACTTCATAATGAAAATGTTCAAGCAAATATTTAAAATGTAAAATTTCTTCATATATAGTTAAAAGATCCTTTTTCATATCAATACGATCAGTTGTAATTTTATTAAAACATTTGTTAAGTTTTTCACTAAGACTATTAAAATAATCATTAAGTTCATTAATTTGATTTATTGTATTTCTACGACTAGCGAGTTTTGTCATAGGAGCACGATAATAAGAACCTTTAAGTTTATCATTGATAACCATAATGTTTATCTCCTCAAAAATACTATTTTTATTACTTTTGTTGGTCAAAAGTTTAGTATATTTATGTTTAATATATTATGTTGTCAAAATATAAGAGTAGACCAAAAAGGTCTACTCTTATAGTTATTTATACTGTTTCACCAGGAATATTCTCTCTTTCAATCTTTGGAATATCAGTAATTTCCAATTCCTTTAAGAGATTTTTAGCCCAGCGTTTAGTGAATACATAAAGAATCTTTCCGATAAATCCATTGAACCATACAGAATTTACCATACGAGCATTCTGTGAAATCCAACTGAAAATACCATCAAGTCTATATCCTGTTTCAGTATATGGTTCTTTATCTTCTGGTACAATAGTTGCATTAACTGTTTTAAGAGAAGAATTAAGAGAAATTTTATCTCCAGTTCCCATAAAGTTTTCTTCAGAAATATAGTATTCTATTACTAATCCACCATCTGGATCAACTTCACATCCATTAATATTCTTTTCTCCAAGTTCCATTTTTGTAACTTGAAGAAGTTTTCGTTTAGCAGATGGTTTACTTGATCCAGTAAATGCTTCTTCGTTTTTGATTTGAGATTTAATATTCTTAGACCATTCGTCAATCATTGCTTTTACAGATTTACTTGCATATTCAAGGGGTTTAGTCCAATAAATTCTAATATCAGAAATATATCCTGTATGTTTTGCTTTAGGCATTTGATGAATCATACTTGTTAATGTATCAGATGAAAGACTTTCTTTCATATCTTTAAAAAGATCATCTTCTTCATCATCCTGATTATCATCAAACATTCCAGAATCATCAAATGTAAGAATCGGTGTTTCACCATAAACAAAATCGCCAATTTTAGCATAATTGAAAATAGTATCGGTCATTTTGATAGATATCTGTCTTCTGTGTGTAACATCAGTACTAATCTTCTTAGCAAAAGTTTCTGTTATTAAATCTGAGTCATCTTCTGTAAAACAAGTTTCAGTAACAGCAACCATACCATTAATAGCCTGCGTGTAAACAAGTTCATTTGTAACAGGATCATGTTTAAAGAATCTTGTATCATAAACAAGTGTTTCACCTTCTTTAAATGATTGACCAACTTTTACATTAGGAGCACGAGTTGACAAGTTAAATACTTCAGAACTCTTTAATTTTACACGATCAAAATCAATCACTTCTTTAGTTTTATCATTATATTCAACAAAAATCTTTTTAGAAACTTCATCAATATCTACAACCTTACCAGCTTTTGGTGCATTAGTAACAAAATTTGAACCAGCCATAGATCTAACGATTTTTTCCATACCAGTTCTTACTGGAGGAAGAGAAGCATTAGGTAAACCACAAACATGTGCATTCTGTGTAGAAATAAATGCTACACGAGAAGGATCATCATATTTATTAGCAAAAGGCGTAATTGATTCTGCAATAGAAGCAATATTGTTAAGATCTTTACTTTCACCTTCTGTTTTACTAACAAAACCTAAAGTGTTTATAATATTTGCATTTACAGTTAATTCCTTTGTTACACCAGCATTTTGGTTATCTGGTGTAGACCAAGCAAATATTCCATAGTAAGTTTCATTATAAGCACGTTTTGGAACAGTAAATGCTTGTTCAAGTTTTGTTCCACCTGGTCCTTTAAATGTTGCAAGATTCATTTCACGAATTTCACCAACTGGAGAAATACTATCATAATTTGCAAGAATATCTGTTTTATAAATTTTTGTTAATACAGCATTTCTTGGAATAGAAACTGTATTTTTCTTTCCTGTTCGTTTCTTATATTCAGTATATTTGTCATTAAGAACTTTATAAATACATTCAGAAATAATTTCATTAGAACGAATACGATAATTAGTTACATCTGATTCAGACTTAACTTGGTTATCGGTTAAGAGATTATTACAGTATAAGAATATTTCAAGGAAGTCTGTAGGAAGACCAAGTTCTGCAAGAATCTGAAGAGTTTTCAAATCAAGCATACTTTCCTTTGCTGTAATCCATCCTTTAACTATATTTCGTGTATGGAATTTATTATAAGTATAATTAATATAAAGTCCTTTATTATTAAGATCTTCATAATTATAATTTTCTGTATCTATTTCAGTAAGGCCATTAATTAATAATGCTCCTTCAAGAGGATACTGATTATAATATAAGAATCCATTATAGAACTTAATAGAAAGTTTATTACTATTTCTTAATGGTTTTTCAGAGAATTCGATTTTATTCTCTGGGAAATAAGAAGCAACCTTATCCCATCCAAAAAGATAACTTAAAAATGCAACAAGTGGAACAACTTTATCCTGAATTTCAATTTTACTACACATTCTTCGTTTAGGAGTTTTAATATTTTTAATAAAACTAACTAAACTATCACTATCATCTTCAAATACATCCATAAGAATACCAAGAATACTACCATTAACTGATGAGTTATCTTTGATGTCAATATAGTATAGAAGATTTCTTGAATAGTTAATTGCAATTGGAAGTATATTATCAGGAATGTTATTATTATCAAATCCTGTACTAATTTCAGGATGCTTTTTAAGAATATCTCTAATACGAGGTTGTGAGAAATAAATTTCTATATAATCACCAAATGTAGTATTTTCATCATTGATTTTAATATAGAAATAATTTTTTGCTAATGTATCATATTCAAGAGTTGTTAAATATGGAGCATTTTCTTTAGAACAGTTTCCACGTTCAATAGCAATATTTTCTTTTTCTGGAAGATATTCTGTTAAAACTTTTCTTACAATTTCAGAAGATCTATTAAGAAGAGTTCCTGTTCTTTGTACTTGGAACGAGTTAAGTTCTGTTGTTACATAAACTTTATCTGGTCCAATTTTACAAATAGGAAGTCTTATTAATTGTTTCTTAAGATACTTTTTTGTACCACGGATCTTAACCATACCAAATTCATCAATTTTTGGAACATCGAATTTGATAGTATGTTTCTTTTTAAATTCATCTTCAAGAACGAATTTATAAGTTAATTGATCAGTATATTGTGTAGAAGTATCTTCAACATTAGCAGATGTAATATAAAGAGGAACTTCCTTATTAATAGAAAGAGATCTAACTGCATTAATAATATCAGCTTGATAATTATTCTTTACATATGATCTTTGGAAATTTACTGAGTTAATATTAGTAAGATTTTCGTTCTTTATTTGTGGAGTAATATTTCCAGCTTTTGTTTTTTCAATAGAAATATTAGAAGCTTTACCAATAATATCATTAATAGTATTTGTACCATCAATTTTAATAGACTTATATTTTTCCTGAAGTAATTTAAGTCTTTTTAATTCTGCTGGAGATCTATTTCTTTCATATTCTTCAATCTTTGCTAATTTAATAGGACCTTTTTCTGTAGGTTTAATTTCTTTATAATCATCTTTATTATCAATAGATTCATCAACAACTTCATCATCAGTAGTTGAAAATTCATCTGCAAATTGATCAAATGCATCAGAATCAATATCAGAAACTTCTGGTTCTTCATTAGAAAGATCCATTCTTTCTTCATCAGCTTCCTCAATGATATTTTCATCATCTGTTGAATCATTATAATCTTCAGTTTCATCTGTATTATTTATAAGTTCATTAAAATCACTATCAGTAATTTCTACAGTAGCTGCTTCATTTTCATCTTCAGATTTAATTATAGATTTAGAATTCTTAAATGAATTTGTAATTTCATTTAATTTATTCATAGCAGTAGTAGATGCTGTTATATCTTTAGCAGATGGATTACCAATTACAAATAAATGATTATTTTCTTTAACATCATCTGGAGAATTAATCTCTTCTATTTTTTCATCTTTATTTGCTGTAATTACATTCTGAAGAACTAAGTCATTTGATATAATATCTTTAAAGTTTTCTTTTAATTCGTTTTTAGCTTTATTAGAAGATTCTTCATTAATTGCTTTAGAATAAAATCTTTCTTTTTCTTCTTTAACTTCATCTTTATCAATATTATCAAGTTGATCATATGAAACAGCACCAGCATTAATCATAGCTAAAACCTGAAGTCTATTCATTAATGTACGAATAAATCTATCTGGTCTATATTTCATATCATTCTTAAGTTCCTTAAAGTTAATACAGAAACCTACACCTTGTTCAGAATAGAAATGGAATGTAATATTATGCTTATTCATCTCATTTGCAAATTCATTTCCAGATGAATTATTAAAATAAGCTTCATATGCTTTTACAATAAATTGTAAGAATGTAAGAGGATAAGCAAGATCTGTATTTATTTTCATATTCCTTTGAAGAACTACTCTATCAGCAAGATATTGCATAGTAAGATATTTAGTAGTTTTAAAATGGAACGGAACAGAAATAATAAACTTATCAAATCCATATTGATCAATACCAATAGCAGGACCTGAAAGAGAGAATACTTTTGTTTTAGCCATCAACTTCTCAGTAAAAGCTTCAACAGAAGCATTAAGCGCAGTTACAAGTTCATTCCATTCTTCATCAGACATATCTTCGAATTCTTTATCAAGAGCTTCATCTGATTCTTTAGAATACATATCTGATAAAATTTGTTTATACTCTTCTTCAGAATGTGTAAACTCATTATTTACATTTTCAGTTGATTCTTCAATATCATTAGATTTATCATGTTTATTATTATAGAAAAGAATGTAACAAATCAATTCAGGATAAATCATATTAAGATAATTGATTACAGTTTGTTTAATTATAATAGATTTATCTTCTGGAATTACCAATTGCATTATATCTGTAAAATCAACAATAAGATTACGTTTATCAATAATTTTATTATTAGGTTGACCTTTAAATCCTTTAAAATGTTGTTTAACAAGATTAATCTTTTCTTTTTTATCAATCATTTCTGTTACACGAGGATTTATATAAAGAGCAGAAGACCAAATAAATCTCTTAGGAAAATAATATCTCCAGAAAGATTTAGTAGCTCCATTTGGACCAAAAAGATTTTTAAGACCAACAAATATTTCCTCAGGGTCAGATGCTAATGAAAAGAAAACATTATTCATTAATTTTTTAGTATAAGTTACTAATGGTTTATAATCACCTTTTTTAGTTTTAGGTTTTAATAAACGAAAAGATTTCGCTTCTTCAGTAAGAATATCATTCATAATACTTATCTTTTCTCCTATTTTGTATTAGGTATATAGAAATGTCAAAATTAAAGAAAAAAAAGAAAGAGAGTATAAAAACTCCCTTTCTTTTTCGGATTCAAATTACTTTTCTACCCAATATGGATTTCTTTCTTTATAAAAGAAAGAGATTTTATGAGTATTACAATCATATTTAAAATAATGCTCTTGGCTATATTTTTCATGAAATCTAAATGTGCGTGAAGCATTTAGATCAAAAGGCACCAGTGCTTTACACATTGTATCAAAATATAATGGTCCATAATGATAAATAGTATCTTCGATAACTGTTTGATGTTCAGCTTTTACAACTTTCACATTTGCATAATAATGAAGCCATTTATCACTATTGTCATTTAAGAGTTTTCGTTCGTTTTTGTTTGGTTCAAAACATGTTTTTACAAATTCATATTTTCGTGAATCAAAACTCAATTCTTCTAAAGCTAAGAATTTTGATTTTCCAGCTTCGCGTCTATCTATATTTAGATAAAACCAAAAACTTTCATTATCAATTTTCTCAACTTTAAAAATTTCATATCTCGAATCCAATTTTACTCTTATAGATTCAAAACCATCAAATTTCTTTAACTTATTACAAGCTTTTTTACTTGTAACAAGTTCTGAGAATACATTAAAAACAGATTTATCACCGTATACCTTTACTCTAAAATAATGAATATAAAGATTATATATCCAAGATAGCTGTTCTAATTTGAAATCCTTTCTTGTTAATGCTTCAGTTAAAGCATTAATAATAATATTAAAATCCATATTTAAGACCTCCTTATGAATTTTATTTCATTAATATAATATATAAAGTAATTTATAAATTTAACAAAAAAAGAAAGAGGGTTCATACCCTCTTTCTTTAAAACATGAAACTTCACTCTTTATGATTTTCTTTCAATTCTTTATATTTTGAAGAAAGTTCATCAAGAGTAGAAGAAATAGATTTTAGAGTTGCTTTTGAAAGATTTAATGTTGAAGAAATTTCATTGAAAACATCTTCATTACTTTTATGCATAATTTCATTAACACTCTGAAGAAAATCTACAAATTTTTCATAAATAGATAATTCTGTAAGATAAATATTTTCCAATTTTTCAGGAAGTTCTTCATCAGTATCATAAGTTTTCTCAATAGCAGCTTCGAGATTATCCATATGTATCTCAACTTCTTTACTAAGTTTTAAAGCTGTATCCTGAAAAACTTTATAGAATCTTCCATTTTCATCAGCTATATCTTTGAGACAAGACAAACTAACTTTTCTTTCTTCCATATTTTCCTCCTATTTCATTTCACCTATGATACCTGTTATAGGTATATCTGTTCCACCTTTAAGTTTGCTTTCAAGTTCTTTTCGTGGTTTCTCATAGTAATCTGAAACAAATTTATCGAAGATATCATTAACAATCATAGGTGAAGCTACTCTTTTATCTTCACGATGTTCTCCATTATATATTTCTGATTGTTTATTGAAATCTTCACAAAATGCCTCTGCTTCTTGAAATGACTGAAAAGTTAATGGATCAACATTTCTTTCAGAATTACTACTTACTCCAAAATCATATTGATAATAGATCATAGTTGCTAAAGCATAATCCATTTTTTCTTCACCATACTTTTTCAAACCAGCTATTTCACTTGGTGCTTTGTAATATGACTCACCTTTAGCTTTTGCTTCTTCATGATCTTTCTTTATTTGAGTAAGAATTTGATCTATATAAGAATTCTTCCTCTTTCCAATACGTTTACTACTATAAGTAGTCGCTGCCTGAGCACCATATTCAAAGTCTCTATCATTACAGTTTTCAATAAAAACTTTGAATTCTTTTTCAATGTATTCACGAACCTCTTTTCGTTTGAGAGGATCGATTACAATAAATGCTTCAGTAGACATTTCCCAGAATGGATGAAATAAACTACCACGCTGGAAATAAAATCCATCAATCAATCCGTGCTTAAAAGCATAAACTGCTGTAGAAAAAGTCCAATTAAAATCAATATACTTTTTTCCATTAAAACTTATTCCGTAAAATGGAAATGGTGCATCTATCACTTCGATATTGCATAAAATTGCAGGTATATTGGGCTTATCGAATCTGTAAACACGTTGATGATAAATATCATCTCGTTTAAATACAGCTTCTTTGTGTTTAGTCACAAGCTTTTTGCCTTCGACTTCCTTTGTGATTTTAACAGTTTTAATGCTAAAATCATACATGTCCTTTTGAGATAACTCTACGTTTATCATTCCATAACTCCTTACTTCAGCTCACCCGAGCTCTAATTATTTGTCATATAATGCTGACGCATATACCATCATTAATATAATATATAACTTATTCAAAAATTAAAAAAAAGAAAGGAAGTATTAAACTCCCTTTCTTTTAAAATCAGATCCGATTACCAAGCATTCCATCGCCCATAATTCGAATGAGTTTGTTCTTGTACCATTTTTGCATATTTCCAGCAACGGTCATTAACTTCATCAACTGATAATTTTCCAGTTTCATAGTCATTAATAATTCTTCCAAAGAACATTCCATCATATTTTGTATCATTTTCAGATTTAGCAAAATATGAATTATTTCTTACAAACATACAATATGTTGTAAAAAGTGTATCGAAATCAGGAATCTGAAATTGATTTTTATTAGCTATTAATACATTATTAATAAATGCTGAAATTTCATTTTCTTTTCCTTTAAAGAATCCAACAGATTCAAGAAGATTTTTCAAAAGAATTTCTTTGAATTCGTCAAAAGATTTAATAACAGCGTTATTAATTTCTACCGAATCTTTATAAGAAAACTTTGTTTCTTTTTTAGATTCATCATATACAGAATCCATAAATCTGTAAACATTAGCAAGTTGTTTTGCTTTTTCAGATTTCAGATCCTCTTCTGTAAGTGGTGTAAAGTTCATTTTAATACCTCTTAATTAGTTTAGTTTTATATGAGTAACTACTCATATCATTAATATAATATATAACTATAAAAAATATTTTAGATACATATTATATAATAGATAAAAAATCAATATATTTTGATTATATCAAAAACAAAATAAATATATTAAGAGGAGGAATTTATATGTTTGGAGCGTTATATGCTAGAATACTTTCTAATAGAGCAGAATATAAAAATATTATGTTCAATATAGAACAAGCTGCTGATAATGGTGAATATCATTATGATTTATTTCCAGATAAAAAATTAAAAGAAGCTACTATAAAGAAATTAAAAAGAAACGGATTTAAAGTCAATTTTAATAATTGTAGCTATAAAATATCATGGGATAAGGAGTCAAAAAACAAAAATGTTAAAAGCAAAGCATTTAAAGAAAATATCTAAATTAATGGAAATAAAACAACTTGTATAAGCTGGGGGAATATATAAAATGCAAAAGTACACACAAACAATAAGTAGTAAAAAATTCGCACCATTCACTGAAAAGAATAAAAATATTATTATTCATTTCGATGAAATTTTTAACAATCCTGAACTTGAAATATTTAATGTTTTCAAAATGAGTGTTGGTAAGAAACGTGTTTATGCAACATTCGCTAATACTATTTGTAAAGATAATAATAAACTTCTTGCTGGAAATTATCCACTTGCTCAGAAAGTTGTATTTTCTTATCTTACAATTAAGAAAGCTATTGATAAACAATTATTTGTTAAAATTGATTCTGATAATGAACTTCAAAATTATGGAGCAGATGCAAAAAGAGATTTTGGTAAATATGAAAACTTTATTAACTTCATGATTAATCAATTATTCTCTGCAGATTTTATTGATTATATCAAAGAGTATGTTGATAAACATTATAAAATCTTTGTTGATGAAAAAGAATCTGAAAAATATGCTCCAGGTACAACATTTACAAATGAACATTTCAAATTACTTTATGTAATTTGTATTATGACAAAATTTGCTATTCCATTGTGTACACATTATATTTATGTGAACTCTGATAAAAACATTGATGTATTTGTATTCATTTATACAGTATTCGATGCTTTATTCAAGATTGCTGTAGTTGGAACAAATTGTAATAGTTTGATGAATAAGATTTATCAATATGTAGATCGTGTTGTTCGTCAGACCGAAGCACCAAATAGAAAGATCTGGGACAGTTTCCCTATCTATAATGATACACGTGAATCAATTGTAGATGATCTTGTAATTAAGATTATTACAACTATTGTACCAAAATTTGATTTCGATAGGCCTATAATTAATCTTATTACTGCTGTTGCACGTGATAGTGTTGGTCTTTATAAGATTAAAGCTAAACGTCCATTTGAAAGTTTCAGAATTAATGATAATGATACATCAAATGATGATGAAGATTCATTAAGTGAATCAGATATCTTTGATATGTTTTATCGTAATCTTGATGAAAATCTTATTGTGCTTAATCATTGTGCAAATGATGATGCTATTGAAACAATTTGTAAACGTGAAGGAATTTATATATCAGATGAAGAATTCAACTGGTATAAGAAACATTACAAACTCCATAATTTTACAATCAAAGTAAGAAATATGGTATTTGCACAATTCTTTAGTGGATCAGTTAATGTAGAATCTTGTACATATGATCAAACTATAAAGTTGATGATAATTATGATTAAGAAGATGAAACAATTAAATATTAATTATCTTCCTCATTTTATCACAGCTGAAAGAAAATCTTATACATTTACACATATGCCTAGTGCTGGAATTTTGAAAGCACTGAAACAGGATATAGATTATAATAATCTGATTGAAATGAAATATAGGAGTATACAATCTGTATTTGATATCAAAACAACAAACACAGATGAGAATAATCCTATAAAAGATATGATTGTAAGTTTAATTCATAATGATTATGTCTATAATGAATTTGATAGACCTGATCTCAATGGTAAACCTATTCAGATCGATGACATCAAAATCATTAATGATGTACTTCAATTATATAAGAAAATGATTATATAGAATTGAATATAAATAGTAGGGAGAAAATCCCTACTATTATTTTTTATGCGAAATTTAGTGCGTTGGTAGAGCGAAATGTGTATTTATATATTATATTAATGAAAGGGTAATAAGGAGGCCCGAAAATATGAAGAAGTGGTTTCAATTTTTCACCGATATTGAAGGTGAAGATGAATCAGTGCCAGTGAGAGTTAATCCAGATGATATCAAAGGATATCGTAGATGGACAACTCATACAACTAAGGTGTTTACTACAATTGGTGAGTTCATTGTTGTCGAAGAGTATGAAAAATTTTCAAAACGACTCTTCGCATTTGTCAATTTTGAAGAATACATGAAGTTGACAAAACCTGAAGAAGTAACAACGACTACTACTAAGAAGTATGTTGTTCGAGTGAAAAAACCTTCTGAAAAGAAGACAGAAGAAGAGCTAGCTGCTCTTCAAGATTACTATGACAATAACCAGCCAGAAACAAATGCTGGTATGTATGTCTAAGTAGTAATCTAAAAAAAGGAATTGCAGGATAAAAACCTGCCTTTCTTTTTTTATTTATCCGATTTATTAATTTATATATTATATTAATGAAGGGTATAAAGGAGGCCCTAAAAAATGAAAATATTTTCATACAACGCAAAAAGAACAGGAACTAAATTACTTAATTCCTATGGTAAATTGTTAAAAGCTTTATATCATTCACAGATTAATGCTTCTAAGAATTTAACAATCTTTTTCAACAAAATCAGAAAATTGATTAAAGTAGCGGATTGGAGCATTCGAGCAAACAAAGAAATCAATTTATCCAATATTGAAATTCTTGTAGATGCTTCAACGAAATACGATGAAGCATTTCAGCGTTTCAATGAAGAAGTTGAAAAGATCAAATTCGAAACAAATGAAAAGCTGAAACAATTAAACAAAAAAGCGGTCGAAGATTTGAAAAAACATCTTTGACCAAATAAAAAGAAGGAGGAGCTTTTATGCTCCTTCCTTTCTTTTTTTATTTCATTTTAAAACTAGTATGCATAGATTTTTTAAATCTATTTACATCATTTCTTTTACCCATTATTTCTTGAAATTTATTTACTGGTTTAAATAAATTTTCTTTCATCTTATTTCCAAACATATTAAAGTTAGTTCCAAAAATTCCATGATTTTCATCAGCTCCACCTTTAGTATAATCTTTTCCATATCTTACATTATTTCTTGCTTTTTCTTTTAACTTTTCTTCCCGCATTATATTGTGTAATTCTTTTATTTCTTTTAATTTTAAAGGTTGACTGGAAACACTTTTAATAAAATAATTTTCATTATTTGTACTTATAATTTTCTTACATATTTCTTTTGTAAGATAATTATTATGTACAAGATGGAAGAAACATACCCATGTTGTTTTTTCTACGGTCATAATTTCAAATGTATTTCTGACTACTGGAGCTTTTTGAATAGCTACTTTACTAATAAGATTATTACCTACACAACTAGGAAATCCACCATATTTATGATAAATAATGTAATCGAATGTAAATACAAATCCAGGTGAATTACTAAATACTCTAATATCATAATAATCCAATTCTGCTAAGTTTTGAGAGTTATTCTTCATTGCTTTACTTGGAGTAAATTCAATTATTACATCATAAAGTAAAGCTGTAGGATATTTATCATTTTCTTCACTAGGAACTTTAAAAAAGAATGTATATTTATCATATCTTTTATTCCAAACACAACTAACCATTATATCTTTAGCATAATGATCAAAATATTTCTTTTTATATTCTTCAAGTTTTGGATTCAAACTAAATGCTGTATTTCCTTTATAAGGAGCCATAAAATTATCATATTTTAAAGGAGTTCCACTCATTATATCAATTCTCCTATTTTTACAAGATTATATTTTATTGTGATTCTAATAATATTATATAAAATAAATTCTTATTTATTTATATATTTTATAAATGGAGGTTATATCGATGATTGATACTAAATATGAAAATGACGATTTTATATTTAAACGAATCGTTTTAGAGCAATTAAATAATATGGCAGTAAATGTTTTTATTATAAAACCTAATGTTAAGGTTTATACTAAAACAATTAAAAATCCAAAAGAAAAATTTAATTGTAAACGATTATTAGAAATATTTGAAATTAAAAAAGGAAATAAAATTGTTAATCCTATAGGTAAAAATAATTATGGAATATTTATAAAACCAGCAGAACACGGATTAGATTCTGTAATATTTATCTTTTCTAGACCAAATAGAAAAGAAACATTATCTATTCTTATACATGAACTTTTACATGCTTCTATTTGTATAACTAATTTGTTAGGAATTATAATAGACAATCCTACAGATTCAGAAGCACAAGCATATTTACAACAATATTTATTTGAATGTCTTTATGATGATGTAGTTCGAATTACAGATGAAAAGGAGAATTAAAATAAAATGAATCAATTAGAAGAATTTGTTTTTAGAACACATGATTATATTATAAATTTAATCAATAAAAACGATTTAATATTTGACTATGAACTAACACAATTAAATAAATATTCAAATAGAACTATTTATGAATTAATAAATGATTCTTTAGATAATAATTCAGACGCATTATACAATATACTTTTCGAATTAAACTATATACCTAAATATATTGAACAAATAATGACTGTATCAGATATTTATAATACATTGACTTATAATTATAAATATCTTAGTAATAAAAATAAATATTTTGATAATCTATTGAAAACGCATAAACTTTCTATATATTTAAATAGAACTCGATTTGATGATATAAATAAAATGATTAAATCTATAATCAATAAAAAAGAAGATTTATATCTTAAAATGGAAAAGAATTCTATTGATTTGAAAAACAAATATGATAATTTTATAAATATAAATAATAAAGAATTTATGATTTATAAATTCAAATATTTTTATAATGTAAATGGTTTATATGTTAAAAAACTAAAAAATAGAATAATAAATTATTTTAAAAATGTATTTGATTTTTATTTTAACAATGGTAACAATTTAAAGAAATATATTTCAAATAATATTAAAGATTGTGAAAAAAGCTATGAGGAAGGTTTAAAAGCAATAAGAAATAGTTTAGAAATTTTAAATTCAGATAAAATTAAAGATTTTGTAAAAGCAAACAATCATATAGAAATGAGTTTATATGATAGAGAAATAACTATAATGAAATCTATTTCTGATTTAATAAATTTTAGTGAATCAACAATTATTAAAATAATATCTACTTATAATATCATGAAAAATGATAAATATAGAAAATTTAGATAAGGAGATATAATTATGATGGGAAAAATTAATCTAAGAAATTTGGGTTATTATAATTTAAAAGGTGTCGATATAGGAATAAAACATTGTGGAAAAAGAATGAATGCTGGTTCATTTGTTAGAGTTAATAAACCTTTCTATGTTAAAATTTTAGAATCTTGTAATGATGAAAATTTTAAAACTAGACTAGTAAGACATCCTAAAGATTTACCAGTTGGTGAATTTTTCTTAGTCAGTAGTATTCTCCATAATTTATATGGTGAATTTTTACTAATAAATTATAATGATTATGAATATTCCATTGATCCAAAATATGTTTCATATTATGGTATGGAAGATGAAAATTTAATAAATAAAAAGGAGTAAAAATTTTGATAGATGAAATAACTGAAGATCAATTCAAGGATCTTAAAAAGAAATACAGACTTAAAATAGTTGAATCCACATATTGTGCATTAACAACAAAACAATTTCGAGAAAAAGTAAGAAATTGTCTTAGAACTTTTAAACATTATAAATACAAACTTGAAATAACTGATTATTATCAGAATTCACTTAATATGGAATCTGAAGAAACCTATACAGGTGTATTAAAGGATTTCAAATTAATTAAAAGATCACCTGAAGATAATTGGTTTAAATTAAAGATTGAATTTAAAGATGGATTAAAAGAAGAATTTGAATTTTGTAATGATACAGTTATTACTCAAGATATTAGGAAGAATGGAAATTCATTTACTATTAAATGGACAACTTCTGGACCATATTGTTACTTGACATTCAAACATGTTTAATGCGGAGGTTATATGTATATGAATAAATTTGCAACATTAATGAGAGCATATTCTAATATTCTAGGGTCTCGTGATACTGATGATAACTATTCTGTTGAATTTAAAAAGACAGAATATAAACCATCTAAAGAAACTATTGAAAAACTTGAAGCTTTAGCAAAAGCTAAAAGAGAAAGTAAAAAGAAGTATAAGAAAAATAAACATAAAAGAAAACGATAAAAATTATCAAATATATAAAGGGAGTCATTATGACTCCCTTTATTTTTTTAAAATCCTATCCATTGTGATTTAATAAATCTATGAGCAAATTTAAATTTAGGATTATCATGAGGTTTGAAATCATCTATACATTTATTAAATGGAATCCAAATATCATTTCCGCTTAACCCTTTATTATACTCATAAGTTTTTCCAAATGGATCATCCACAATAATATAATCAGGAACCTGATTATCACTAGGACAAGTTTTATCACCTAATCTTTTATAAGCACAACCTACAACTAATACGATATGATTTAAACCAGAGAATTTTCCAGAAATACCAACTGGACATCCTTTATAAATTAAATCATACATTATTTCTTTCCAAGAAACATTTGTACTAAAATAAGTTACAATTCCGGCATCAATAAATTTATTTATACCATATGATAAAGAATTATGTAACTCATTTGGTGTACAAGCATCTTTTACTCCATTAACAAAATCAGTATTATATGTAGGGAATCTCTTAGCAAAATATCTTCTTATTTCAGGATCTTCAATAAGATATTTTGCCAATTTGTCTGGAAATCTAGTTAATTCTGGATATCTGATATCGATTTCTTTTTTGAATCTATCATATATACCTGTATAAATTAATCCCATAGCCATTACATGTACATTACATAATGTAAATGCATTAACTTTAAGATCTTTATTAGTATATGTATATTTTGAATTTCTTTGACTCCAGTTTTCCATACCAGAACTTATATTATATACAAAATAATTTGTTTTATCAGCTTTAATATAAATTTTTTCAACTGGTGTAACAGGATCAGTATGTAAAGTTTCAATCTTTCCCATAATATCACCTCTCACCAATTGCAGCTTGAACTGTTACTTTATCTTTGTTCATACCAAATATTTCATTTAATTTTTCAGCATCAACTTCTGAAATATGGTCTCCAGCAACAAAACCTGAAAGTGTTTTCTCTATATTTTCATCCATAAGAGAAATAGAATTTTCAGATTCATAACCTACGACTTTACCATCATCTTTAATTTTCACTGTTCTTGATACAGAAACATCTTCAAGTGTAGAAGGTGTTCTTTCTGCTAAGAATAATATAGCAAAGTTTATAATAAGTCCAATATAAAAATTAAGTATATCAAATTCGACAGTTTCTGATCCAATTAAGAAATGATATAATGTAGCAACTACACTAAGATAACACCAAATTAAAAACATTACACTTAATCGTGTACGTTTAATTGGAGGTAATTCTACAGCTAATCCTTGTTCAACTTTAAGAGTTTTCATTCCTGCTATAATACCTTCAGTTCCTGTATAAATAGCAATACAAAAAATTGTACCATTAATAAGAATATTAATAGGCACAGGTCTATATGCTTTACACATATTGATAAGAATTAAAGATTTACTAATAGCTTCTTGAAATTTTCCATTATCATTTATTAAAAATTGAACAGCATATGCTGAATAACATTCCATAATTAAATCAAAAAGAATTAGACCAAACATAACAAAGATACCAGCAAGTAAAAATCTAGATAACCCACCACCATCTTTTTTTATGTAAGGATCTTTTTTAATAAAATAATAACAAGTAAAAATCACATAAAAAAGAAATACTGGTAAAGTCATACAAAGAATAAATACAAAATCATTAATATGTGGTACTTGTTTTATTTTTGTGAAAAAATCTAACATTTTATTAATAAACCTCTCATTTAATATTAATAAAGTGGAACGAATTTAAGTAACTCATCCGCTTTAATTTTACTATCAAAAGAAAAACCAAAATCTCTCATAATTGTTTCAACAGACTTAATTATAGGCATTTTATAATTAGAAATATAAGCACTCATATATACTGTTTGCATAAACATTACAACACTCATTAAAAATGCACCAAATAATGTACTAACATCTGTTTCAATAAGATCAAGATGATCAAGAATATTTCTAAGAATAATAAGATTTTCACTAAATACCATGTAAGCTTTATGAACAGGAACATTTGAATTTGTCATTTCTATAGAATCAGAAATAGGCGATTTGATAATAATTCTATGAAAAAGCATATTTCTAAATTCATTAGAAAAATAATATCTTAATACAGAATTAAAATATGGTTCTGTTGTAAGCATATCAGAAATAGTTTTAGATTTAGAAAGACAATTTTTTACCTGATCATTTATTACTTTCATAGTAATAGAAATATCTGGATCAGAAATCAATTCAGATGCTGATGTTGCATATGCAAGAATAGCTATCACATTAATAAGTTTAGAATACAATAATTTAACAACTGTTTTATCATATCTATCAGCATCTAAATCAACTGCACAAGTAATTGTATAAAGATCATATTTACTAAAAATTTCTTTTACAGTAATTAAGAATTCTTTAAGATAACAAATAAAAAGATTATCAATAATATCTACTAAAACTTGTCGTTTTAATAATTCTTTTTCTTCTGATGTAAGATCATCTAATGTATATTCAATAGGAATATATTCGATATAATCTTTAATATAATAATCAACACCTTCTTCAAATTCTGTTAAATCTTCAATTAAATCATATTGATTAGTTTCTTCATTGAATGTAAAATATTCCATTCCATCAAATGGACCAAGTTCTCTATCATCGTCTGTAATTTTTACATAATTAAATTCATTAATATCAGGAGGAACATAATCTTCTCTTGTTTCAATAATAGCTTTAATAGCTGCCTGTGTTATTTCATGTTCATTTAAATCAATTTTTGATGTATCGATTTCTGGAAGTTCAATAGATGGTAAAAATTTTGCAGGAATTGTAGAAAACATTGATGAAAATAAGTCATACATACCTATTCCAGACATCTTTTTTACACTTTTAATATCTTTATAAACACCAGAAATATCTCTTTGTAAATCAAATAAAAAGAAATTTTTAAATTCTTTAGAAAATAACTCATCAAATGAAGCTTTATAAAGATTATTTATTGTATCTGTGTTTTTAAAAAGAAAACCTCTAGTATTAAGTGTTCTTGTTAAATATTTTTTATAATCTTCAGATGAGGATTTATTAGCAATAGATGCTTGATTTTGATATTCATTTAAATAAGATTCTGCTATAAATCTATCCCTGTCTTTTAATTTATTTATAACAGTTATTTCATTGATAAACATAACAAATATGTCTCCTTTTTATTAATTTATTTAATTATATAGTAGAATAAATATAATTATATAACATTGTCGAAAGGAGTTATGGAGAATATGGCAAATTGTTGGGAATGTAGTGGAGATCATGGAAATGGGTGTTTATGTAAAAATAGAGGGGCACATTTTAGCGTACAATGTGATAATTTTATAAGAAAAGAGTCTTCAAATGAAGATTATAGAGAATTTTCATGTGAGGAAGCAGTAGAAGAAATTAAAAATGAACAAAATGAATCAGATTTAGAAAAAGCAAATGAAGGTTTAAGTTTTATTGATTTAGGAGAAGATAATGAAAGATAAAATTTGTCCAATATTTGATGAATTTCCAGAAGTTTTTGATGAAAAAATAAGTTCTATGAAATGCTTAGAATGCAGAAACAGAAAATTTAATACAGAATATTTAGCATCTAGTTTAGAAGCAGAATGCAGAAACAAAATACAAAAGGAGCAGTTAAATAATGACTTGGCAAGAAGTTAAAATACGAAATGAAAGAAGAGCAATAGAAATTTTTCATCATTTTATTTCTTTTTTAAAAATATACGGTCAAGAAAATTTTGGTGAAAATGTAGAGATTGATTGGCCAGTAGTTTATGAAAATTGTGTTTCTCTCGATTTATTTGATAGCAACTATATGATAGAAGAAATTGTTAATTCTGATAGTGAAGAAGAATTTAGGGATAAAATGTTTAGTTGGATAGAAAATCAAGTATTAGATGGATATCCAATATGGAGATTATTTAAACTTAATAATTGGCTATATGAACAATTAGAAAAAGAATTACATGAAAATGAACTTAAAAAAGATATAGAATATTTTAATAAACATAAATGTTTTACTTGTAAATATTTTTATGATCATATCTATTGGTTTGACAAAGAATCTAAATTTTTACACGAATATAATGAAGGTAAAGGAGATGGTTATCATATTCCAGGTAAATATACCACATTATATCATGAACTAATGTGTAATAAAAGAAAAGAGCAAATTGATAATCATAAGAAAAGATATACTTGGACAGATGATATAGAAAATAATTTTAAATTTAAACCTTTTAATTTGAACGATGAAACACAATATGATAATGATAGTAGTAATTGGATGTTATATCCTGAAAAAATGAATGAATGTCCATATTATAAGAAAGATGAAAATATGACTTTTGATGAATTTATTAGAAAATATAATGAAATAAAAAGATAAAGATAATAGTGAGGGATTTCTCCCTCACTATTATTAATTATAATTATTGATTATCACAAATAATAGTGAAATTACATTTAGTAATTACATTATTTATATCTGTGATTTTTTCATTTGTATCAATATTATAATTTGAAATTATTCCTCTCTTTACAAACTGATCATATTCCCCATGAGAATTATTTTCCGTGAAGTTTTCTTCATTTTCGATAAATACATCATTTGGTAATCTGAATTCTTTATCAATAGAGAAATAAATAGCAAGTGGGGTTTTTGTTCTACTATTATCAGAAGCAATTCTAAGATTTGTAATAGAAACTGGTATATTGTTATAAACAATAGATCCAATAACTTTTACAGTCTTATCAAGAGGAACACCTTTTTCAAAAAGAATTTTAGCTATCTTATCAAAAGATGATGTATTGTGTCCATCTATTAATTTAATTGTATGTAAAACAGAATTACTAATAGCTTTAGTTGATTTAGGTAAATAAACATTTTTATTAAAATCAATAAGAATATTATTTTCACCTACTAAAATGTGTGATTTAAATAATTTAGAATAAATATTAGGATTAATAATTTTAATTTCATTATCTTTAAGATTATATTTACCTTCAACCAATAATGTATTATCTTTATTATAAATATTACCATTATTTAAAACAATTTTGTATTTAGAGTCGTCGTTTAAATTTGTAAAAATCAATTTATTATTTATAATCATATCACTATATTCAATACCTTTACCATAACTACCAGCTATTAATCTACCATCATTAGCTACAGTTATACATTCATAAGCACCAGTAGTTATATTACTATCATTCCATGTTTCACCATTATCATTACTATATTTAATACCTTTATTACTATAACTACCAGCTACTAATGTACCATTATTAGCTAATATTATACAATTATACCAACCAAAAGTTATATTACTATCATTCCATGTTATACCATTATCGTCACTATATTTAATACCATTGTTGATACTACCAGCTATCAATCTACCATCATTAGCTAATGTTATAC
>JAEEGL013403112.1_pt1 | contig 27631 bp, 19 predicted proteins | sample 9134231 | NCBI WGS metagenome assembly JAEEGL01 (sample SAMN16246548, study PRJNA631951) | gut metagenome | biome: gut microbiome; feature: rumen; material: fiber-attached | host: Bos | place: Iran: Karaj | collected 2018-10
CCTCATACACCCAGTCGGGAATACCATTGATAATCTCATTACGTTTTCCGTCTTTGGTCACCTGACTCTCAGCATTGCCGTAAAGCAACTTCACCAGATAAATATTATTATCTCTCACAAAAGCCACCTGTGTACCGTCGGGACTCCATATCGGCGACTGCTGCGGTCCGTATTCAGAAAGTTTTTCCAGTCGGCGGGTCGCAATGTTATAGATATAATAGACAGCAGTGGCAGAACGACGATAGATACGTTTGGTATTTGTCTGTATCAACATCTTTGAGCCGTCAGGACTGAGGATATAACCGTCAAAGCGGTCTATCTTCTCTGTCAAGGTGTTGGAAACATCAAACAACACGTCCACTTTCTCTCCCGTCTTGAAAGAATATTTCACTATCTGTTTGCCATTCATACTGATTTGTGCATAACTCTCACCATCGTTCAACGGTGTTACAGCACTTAGGGTAGTCGCAGAAAACTGCCCACCGGTAATATCCTTGATAGTCAGCTTGCCGGCAGCCATGAGTGTAAGTGTTACTGTAAGAAGTACAGTTGACAAAATTAATCGTCTGTTCATCGTTCTTTTTTTAATTATATGATTTACTTGCAAAAATACATAATTATTTCCGAACTTAAGTCTGTCTTAAGAAAAAATATATGACCACCTTGGAAAAAAACACACTTAACCCTGTCTGTTGTTAATATCCCCTTCGATGAAGATGATACCTCACATGGTCATGTAGGATCAATTATCCGAGTATGTACCATTAAAAGCCGACTAATTGAGTACTGATTAGTGGACTTTTAAGTACTAATACTCGACTAATTGAGTACTGATTAGTTGACTTTTAAGTACTAATACTCGACTAATTAAGTACTGATTAGTGGACTTTTAAGTACTAATACTCGACTAATTGAGTACTGATTAGTGGACTATTGGTGACCTTTACCCAACTCATCCATATACCATGCTCATGACATTGTCTATTCCACAGAAAACGAATACTGTGGATTTCCTCTGAAAAATATGGTAATGTTATTGCAGTTTGCACATGACGCTGAAAGCGTCAACGCTCAGTAGCCGCAGGTCAAGACCTGCGGAGAATATATCAACAATAAATATGCACGCTGAAAGTGTGCCCCATAAATATTGATGGGCAACCCCTCCAGGGTTGGATGATGGTTACAACACCTTGTCCGTAGGTCTTACGACCCACGGCTATTGAGCGGTAACCGCGTTGCGGTTATTAACTACATACATGTGCCATCTGCTATATTATTGCCTAAAATAAAGCAATGATATATCTTCAGGGTTCTGATTGTCGTATGCATCATTGCAGGGGTTTCGCTGCGCTCCACCACCTGCCTGTAATCTTAACGCCCCTTCAGGGCCTAAGCAAAAGCAAACTCTATTAATATCAGGTCATCTCCTATATTATCGCAAAAAAAATAGTTTCTACCTGACGATGGATTATTGACAATAATATTGTACTTTTGCAATGAGAAAGGAAAGTCATGCACTATAACGATTTTGGACATTGGATAAGACAACAGTTCCCCTTCCGTGTACAGAAACTGTCTGTAGACGCAGGATTCAGTTGTCCCAACCGTGATGGACGACTATCTACCGGAGGTTGTATCTATTGTAACAACAGGACTTTCAATCCTTTCTATTGTAACAGGCAAAAGAGTATCCGTGAACAACTGACAGAAGGTAAGGCATTCTTCGCCCGTAAGTATCCTTCCATGAAGTATCTTGCTTATTTCCAAGCATATACCAATACTTACGACAGTCTTGATGCGCTCAAGAGAAAATATGAAGAGGCACTGGCGGTTGAAGATGTGGTCGGACTGGTTATCGGCACACGCCCCGACTGTATGCCAGATTCATTATTAGACTATCTGGAAGCACTTAACAGACAGGTTTTTGTATTGGTGGAGTATGGTATAGAGTCAACAAACGATGATACACTGCAGAGAATCAATCGCGGCCATGATTTCGCTTGTACGAGAAAAGCCATAGAAAAGACGGCAGAAAGAAAGATCCTTACCGGTGGTCATATCATCATGGGATTGCCGGGAGAAAGAAAGGAAGATATCTTGGGGCAGGCACCCGTCATTTCATCCTTACCTCTCAACATCCTGAAGATCCACCAGATGCAGATCATCAAAGACACACCATTGGCAATGGAATATATGAAGAACCCTGATATCTGTCAGTTATATAACGTCGATGGATTCATCCAACTGATCGGTGACTACCTACCCTATCTCCGCAATGATCTTGTCTTGGAACGTTTTGTGTCACAGAGTCCGAAAGAATTACTCATTGCCCCTCAGTGGGGACTGAAGAATCATGAGTTTACTGACCGGTTGAACAACTACCTCAAAGCACACAATATCTATCAGGGCACGATGTACCACCCCCTTTAATATCCCTTAGGCCCCTGATACTTTTAATGCTCTAAGGCTCGAAAAACAGAAAAGAGAGGCTAACCTCTCTTTTCCTTAATTCCGATTTCTCGGATCTTTGCTCTTCCTATTGTCGGTGCGTCTTTTCTGATCGTCTCTGTTTTTCCTGTTTTCCAATGCTTTGTTAAATGCATATCGATGGAAATTCTCTTCCTCACGTATCAGCTTATACAACTTAGTGGGAGGAAGTATTTTCAGAAACTTATTATGATACTGTTGCTGAATCTTCTTCAACTGCAGTTCATTGGCATCACGTTGCTGGATAAACTTCTTACACTCATCATCCGAGTTCGCATTAATCTTCTTTAAGTTACTTTCAAAGACCTGGCGCATCTTCGTTTTCATCTCACGATATAAAGGAAGAAATGCTGCTGACTCCCTAGGGGTAAGGGCAGCTTTCTTTACGATGTATTTCTCCAGATCAGCCTGAAAACGCTCAGGATTGAATCTATGTTTATCCCTGTTCTGACTGTAAACGCTGCAGTTCAGAGAAAATATGAACATGATTATAATAACAATAGCTTTTTTCATCTTCTAATGGATATCTTCTGAGTTTTGACTTGAAATGTAACGGTACATGGCAACATTATCTACCATAGCATAATCGGCCACCTGATCGATGGTATACTCCTCATTGTTTGAAAACATCTCAACATTCTGGTCTGAAGATGAACCAAGCTGCTTCATGCCGATAATACCAACGCCAAAGATAATAGCACATACGGCAGCTGCCACAGAATACGGGCGCAGCCGATGCCATAGTGTTACCTTTCTTGCCGGCATGACAATCTCTTGAGCAGGAAGACTATCCATTATCTGTTGTGAGAGATTTTCGAAATATCCCTCAGGAACACGGAATGGATTAGTGTTTCCAAACTGTTTTCGTATAAGGTCTTCTTCCTTCATTGTATCTTATTTTGTTGATTTGACGATATATATTAAAAAAGGTTTAATTAAAATTCACTTTTTATTCCTTTGAATGGACATATTCACTGATCTTTTTCACAGCAATATGATAGGATGCCTTCAGGGCACCTTCAGAAGTGCCGAGGATCTTACTCATATCACTGTATTTCATCTCATCAAAATACTTCATGGTAAACACCATACGCTGTACGTCCGGGAGTTGTGCCACAGCCTCTTGCAACAACGCTTGGATGGAGTCACCATCGAAATACTCATCAGCCAACAGGTGATTGCTGACGGATATGGCTGTAGCATCGGTACTCACGGTATTCTTCTGCCTACGCAGGAAATCGAGACTCTCATTCACAGCAATACGATACAGCCAGGTAGAGATCTTCGATTTATTTTCAAAATCACCCAGATTGTTCCATGCTTTCAGGAAAGTATTCTGCAGGATATCATTGGCATCGTCATGATCTAAGACAATATGACGGACCTTCCAATACAATGACTCACTGTATTGGTTGACTATCATGCTGAACGCTTGACGCACCGTCTTGGGGTCAGCCAGCATTGCCGTCACTTTCTTCTCATCATAATCTTTCATCCAATCACCTTATTTAATAAACGGTTTGAGTTCTTTATACAATGCACGGTCATAACCATACACGTCATTATAGGTATGCAGTGCACCCTGTGTGTCGGGATAGAGCGTGTAATAGGTGATAAAAACAGGTATCTGAGGATCGACGTTGATCGTATTCACCAGTTTGTCTTTATCGATATCTATTTTTTCCTTAACATCCTCTGTCTTGGCATACATCACACTGACATCTGTTTCCATGGAGTATTTGATCTTCTCAATCAAATCTTCATCCTTGTCTTTCATCAGAAAGACAGCCATGTCGAAGGGACGCTGTAACCGGATACATCCATGACTGACAGCCCGGTTTTGTTTGTTGAAGATCCATGGCGAGGAGGTGTCATGCAGATAAACAGCAAAATTATTATCAAAACGGAAAATGATTCTTCCGAGCGAATTACCCGGTCCCCCCGGTTGCACGATATATTGCTGTCCTTCTTTTACCTTATTATATGATGCCTCAGAGAGATCCACCTTTCCTTTTTTGCGGTCAACGATATACATTCTCTCCCGCTGCAGATAACCCGTTTTGTAAACCACATCAACAGCGATGCTTTTGGGTAATATCCAGTTAGGGTTCACATCCATACGCTTAATCTTACTGGTAAGCAGAGGTGTCTTCGTCTTCACCGAGCCGCAACCGACACGCATGGTCATCACACTATCTTCATCCACGGCAATAGCCATGAAAGAAGGGACATTCACCAAAACATATTTCTTGTAGTCTTCAGGATATTCCTTCAACCGCCAGCGACAGCGCTCAATATTACATTGTGCCAAAGCTTCTTCCTTACTCCCAGGAGCCGTTTGCCGTAAGTAATCAACCAATTGGTAGTAGAGCTTGTTCTTGGGTTGAACTTCTTTCATGAAAGACACAACACTATCATTACTGATCTTCCTGAATGCCTGTTGATAAAAAGCTTCTCCGGGATGTTCCACAGGAATATCGAAAACATGGAAATAGGTAACATGCAGTGAATCGGAATCCTTTACACAGAAATTATTCAAGACTTTATCAGGATTGACATATCCATATTTCTGTCCGGTAGTATATTTCAGGAATGCACGGGTAAGGTTATACTCCATACGTGCCAGCAATGCATTGATATCATCCTTATCATCCGCATCCAACTGCTTCGTCCGCTGAAGATCAGCCATCAGTTGCTTCTTCCGGAATATGGCTTCTTTTAATCCCGTTTCTCCTACTTTCTCAAGATACGCCAACAAAGAATCCGCTCTCCCGTCAATGCCGTGACGATCAATCCAAAGAAACGGATTATTACGGTTACCATAGTAAGCCCGTACCTGTCTGTCAGACATCATCTTACTGGTGTCTGCGCGGAGGATATGATCAAGATGATGGCGTATGACAGAGGGGGTGATAACAAAAGAAGGCGTTTTCAATGATGAAAACGCTTCCAATGAAATCTTTCTATATGGATACTCTGTCTTCTCTTCACACGACATCAGTGTTATGACTACGAACAAAAAGAAGATGAGTTCTTTTTTGGTTGACAAAGTAAACAGAACTATTTATTAATAGATATCTTACGTACCACCTTACCTACTTTGACAATATAGCATCCTTTCGGCAAGTTCAGCTCAAACTGACGGTCTGCTCCTTCTATTCTTACTGACATCACGCGAACACCTGTGAGGTTATACACATACAACATCTCACCAGAGGCTCCGGCAACATGCAGTATGTTATCTTTCAGCGTAATGGTAATATCCTGAAAATCAGCCTCGATAATCTCTACAGCCTTAGCTGCCTGAGTATGAACGGGGACACACAGTAACAGGAATAAAGGAAGTATTATCTTGAGTATATTTCTTATCATAAGCACACATTTTGTGCAAAAATACAAACTTTCTCTGAAAGTTCCAAATTTTTCTGCATTTTTTTGCATATGGCATAATTGCCATTAAGGTCGTATAAATGCTAGATATCTATGATCATCCGCTCATTACTGAGATAAGTTTCCAGGAAAACAGTCTTTGCTTCTGCCAAGAGAATTGTCTCATCCTCATATCTTGAGCTGTAGTGTCCCAGGAAGAGTTTTCCCACATGAGCATCACGGGCTACCATAGCAGCTTGCTCAGCTGTGGAATGGCAATATTTTTCAGCACTATCTATCTTATCCTTCCCATAAGTGCTTTCATGATAAAGCACATCCACCCCTTCTATCAGTTGATGCAGATGAGGGAGATAACGGGTATCTGAACAATAAGCATACGCTTTCACAGGATCGGGAGGAGTAACCAGTTGTTCATGACTGAGCACCGTGCCATCGTCCGTGATCCATCCCCCACCCGCTTTGATATTATTAATCTGACTGAGTGGGATATTGAATGCATCGATCATATCTCTGCGGATATGAGGTAATAACGGTTTTTCACGGAAGAGGAAACCACAACATGGCATACGGTGCTCCAGCGGAATACTCGTTACCGTCATGCTCTTATCCTCGTAAATAATCGTGTTGAGCGAGGTATCTACCGGATGAAACACCACCTCGTATGACAGATGTGGACAGAACATGATGATCTGTTCATTGAGCATGGGTTCCAAGGCTGTAGGAGCATAGACATGAAGAGGAACAGTACGCCCCAACAAGCCAAAGGTGCTGATGAGCCCCATCAGACCAAAACAGTGATCGCCATGCAGATGACTGATGAAGACTGACTGGAGTTTAGAGAAATGAATATGGGTATGCCGGAGCATCGTCTGTGCTCCTTCCGCACAGTCAACCATCATGAACTTCCCTCGTATCTCAACGATCTGACACGATGCATTATGCTTCAGTGTGGGCAGTGCACTGCCACATCCCAGGATATGTACCTTAAACGTACTGCTCATCGTGGATTATCTCAGTCGTTTATAGCAGTAGATACCACGGTCGTTCTCCAACAACAAACTGTCAACACCCAACTCATACACGCTGAAGGTGTCTGTAGAGAGCACCAAGCGTCCGTTGTTGATCTTCCATTCACGATATGGATGAGGCTCATGGGTGTCACCCTCTACGATACCACCTTCCAGGATCTCAAAGCTACGGTCTAAGGCTACCCACTTACCCAATAAGGTGGTGAGATTGACAACCATATTGGAACGCATCACGTCGTCTTCATCCTTATAAACGATAGCCGCCATACGGTCACCTACGGCCATACCACCTCTGACACTCATCACAGAGTCGGTATTCACCATGATAATCAATGTATCGTTTTTATCGGTAATCAATTCCAGGGTATGCATGGCACTGCCATCACCGCAACGGCCATACAGGGTTGTATCCACCACTTCTACAGAATCGTTCATGTCTGAATCTAATACGGGTGCCGGTTTCTTATCATTACAAGCGGTGATGCCCATCATGAATAATACTAAACACAAATAAAAGGTACCTCTCTTCATATTGTTACTCTTTGACGTTTTCTTTTTCCTTTGCTTCATTCCACAGTTTATCCATTTCCTCCAACGACATCTCTGTCAATGGCTTACCACTCTTAATAGAATGGTCCTCCACATAGTTGAAACGACGGATGAACTTCTGATTCGTATGCTCCAAAGCCGTGTCAGGATTCAGATGATAAAGACGGGCTGCATTGATGACAGAGAAAAGGAAATCACCTAATTCCCGGACAGATTTGTCTTTATCCTCCTTACGCAACTCCGTTTCCAACTCATCCAACTCCTCACGAACCTTCTTCCATACATCCTGTCGGTCTTCCCAGTCGAAACCCACATTACGGGCTTTCTCCTGAATACGGAATGCTTTGATCAGTGATGGCAAACTGCGTGGCACACCAGAAAGTACCCGTTTGTTACCGTCTTTCTCCTTCAACTTAATCTGCTCCCAGTTCTGCAGAACCTGATCAGCTGTCTTTGCATCGGCAAACTCCCTGTCTTTCTCCTCTTCTCCATAAGGTAAGGGCTTGGGATGTGTTTTGCCGATCTGTGAAGGATGATAGATATGTGGATGTCGGAAGATCAGTTTATCAGCCTGTTGATTACATACATCTGCAATATCAAACGACTCTGTCTCACTGCCAATCTTTGAATAGAACAAGACATGCATCAGCACATCCCCCAACTCCTTGCAGATATCTTTCTTGTCACCGGCGATCAGTGCATCGCACAGTTCGTATGTCTCCTCTATTGTATTGGGCCTGAGACTCTCATTCGTCTGTTTCTTATCCCAAGGACATTTCTCTCTCAACTGGTCGAGGACATCCAAGAGTTTTTCAAAAGCAGCTAATTTCTCTTCTTTTGTATGCATAATCGATTATTCATCCATAACAAGGGCAAAAATACAAGAAAATATGGAAAAAAACAAATAATATCGATATTTTCAATTATCAATTATCAATTATCAATTGCCTTCGGCAATTATTCATTTAAGAAAGTCTCTCAACCGCTGTACATACTCTTTTGGATAATCACGATAAGAACAGCCATGGTGTGTTCCTTTCGTAATCCACAGTTCCTTTTCTCCTTTTTTGTTCTTGTATAACGGATGCACCATCTCAGAGGGCACGAAATGATCATCGTCACCATGGATAAACAACATGGGATATCGGCATTGTGCTACTTGCTTAAGAGAGGAGGCTTCCTTGAATCCCCATCCTTCTTGTAATCGGCAAATAAGATCAGCAGCATATAACAAAGGGAATGGTGACAATCCGAATTCTTCTTTCAACTCATACTTAAACTCATCCCACACACTGGTATAACCACAGTCTTCCACAAACTTCACTGAGCGGATACCCTCCGGCATCTGCTCTCCCGAAACATTCATCGTGAGCGCACCACCCATGGAGATACCATGCACTACCATCGTGTCTGTCTTAAAACGCTCCATCCATTCCAACACATCCTTTCGCTCACGCCAGCCCATACCAATCCGTTTACCCTCACTCAGTCCATGGGCATGCAGATCAGGCACTATTACCTCGTATCCTAATAACTGTTCATAGATACGGGCAATCATCATCATACCTAAACCCTGATCACGCCAACCATGCAAGAGTATGGCCATCCGATGATTACTAACCTGATGACGGATGATATAGGCATGATGACGCTCACCCGTTGACATATATAATAAGGTATCGGTAATAGCATGGTTTTGACGAAGACTATCCATCCAAGAGTCTACTTCCGGATAATCGTTAACCACATGTGCAAACCGTGTAGCCGTATCCGTACGGTTCTCATTGGGTGCCAGCGCATAGTCAATAAGATATACACTACCTCCTATTGTTGCGATGCAGAATACCAGCAATAAGATGACTGTCAACACAATTAAATGTGAAAGAAGATTTCGTCTTTTCATCTCCCATTATTTTTCTGCAAAGATAATAATAATTTCCCAAACTATGAACTCTTAACTATGAACTCTTAACTATGAACTCTTAACTAAAAAGAGGTGCCCTTGAGCACCTCTTTTGAATGATTTTATTCGTCTAATGGATCGTATGTTCCGTTAGATCCATTGTGATAGTAATCCTCCCATCCTACTGTCTGAGGCAGATCAGGGTTAGCGATTTGCTCACCCTGTGACAATCCCCACAAGTAATAACGTGGGTGCCATGTCATAGTAAGCGGTGTGTTGTTAGAATCGTATGCATCACCCTTCAGCTTCTTACGAGTCAGGTAAGTATCATAGAATCCTTTCAACTTATTGAGCTGATCCTCCAATGGCTCCTTCACGATAGTCTCACTCAGGTCGACAGCATAAGCGTCACGCTCAGCACGGGTCATCAACTTGATGATTGGGTCTGGATTGGTTTTATCCCTTGCCTCGACATTATCACCTTTGTTGAATGGCCATGTACGTCCGCTGGTACCATCGGAGTAGTTGTACTTATCCTGGAGACGGAATACGAACTCATCACGACGCTGTCCTACGAATGGCTTGAAGCCTAAGTAAGTACAGGTATTACCACCCCAACCGGTCAGTGCCTTGCAACCGGCAGCAGCAAAGTCCTTACCACCATCGAAGAGCAACCAGCGACGCATATCCTCGAAGCGCTTACCCTCATATGCGAACTCAATCTGACGCTCGTACAGAATAGCAGCCATACAAGCGGCCTCGTCAGAAGAAAGGTTTGCAGACAGACCGTAGTTATTCTCAGAAGTGTAACCGGCACGTGCACGGATACGCTTCAGGATATCCACAGCCTCGCTCAAATTACCACTCTGACAAGCAGCCTCTGCAAGGTTCAATAATACTTCAGCGTAGCGGATTTCCATCGTAGAGGTCATACACTCACGGAAACCGACGTTCTTACCATCGATATGGTAATTGTAATTTTTACTTGGGTTTACATCAAAGTCATCAGAGAACTTACGTATATAAATACCTTGAACATTTGTGAACAAGTTATCTGCACCGAAGTGATCACCATTCATCGGGTTGTTATAATTAGCCTTATCATTATACCATACATAGTTCCAGAGGATGTACTTGTCACCGGTATAGGGGTTGGCACTGGTGCCAGTATTTGGATCACCATCAAAACGCCAGTACTCACCTGGGAATGCGAAGGTACGATAGAAACGTGGATCACGGTTCATAAACGGATGCTCAGCATCGTAAGCGATAGAAGAAGCCTCCAGCTTGGTATATGAATCGTAGGTGCTCGGACGCTTGCCATCCTTCATGGGGAAGAGGTCGACAATCATATCAGTAGGTTTCTTACCACCAGAACCAAGGGCATTGGCCGGACGGATCTGCTGCTCCCACAGGTTGTTACGCTGATAGTCAGGAGTAAGGTCAGGAGTATACTTGTTGTAGCAAGATACGAAGACTGCCTCTGGGTTACCTACAATCTGCAGGAACATCTTTGCCCAACCGGAACCGTTCTTACCCGGATCATTCTCATTAGCAAGACCATAACCACAAGCATTAATTGTCGGTAACTCTTTCTTGATGGTTTCGTAAGCATTGGTCCATCGAGTCTTATCGTTAGCACGGTTGAAGAGCGGACTTGCCCACAGGATCATCATACGATGTTTTAAGGCCAAGCAGGTACCGGTTGTAACACGGCCCCAGTCGTTTGCAGACCAAGAGCTCTCAATGGTCTTCTTTCGAAGCATCTCAGCTGAATTATCGAGCTCAGTGCAGATAAACTCATACACTTCCTTTGCGGATGACCACGGAGTAACTGATTCAGGAACAGGTTCTTGCACCTCTGTTATGATAGGCACTGCTCCGTAGTAACGGAACAAGAGGTAGTAACACCAGGCACGGAGGAAATAAGCCTGACCCAACAACTCATTCTTCTCATCATCAGAAAGAGAACCCTTTTGGATACCGGCGATGGTCTCATTAATCTCACGGATACGAGTCCATGAAGAACCGAAGTAACCAGGAGCACCAGAGGTACCATTAACGGTATTCATCTCTACCTGCGGATTTACGAAGATTCCGAAGTTGCGGTATTCCTCAGTACTCTGAGAATGATCGTCGGCCATACCAATACTATTGTACTGCCAAATCTGACTGCCACGAGCCTGGATATTCGGCAGAGTAATGCGGTAACACTCGTTCAAACGACCATTGGCACCACTGTAATAGTCATAGATTTCAGATGATTGATTACTGTAGTTCTTCTTATCCTCGATGAACTGATCGCTACAGCTGGTCATCAATGTTGCTGCAGCCATAGTGAGGCAGACAGCACCTATATTAAATATTCTTTTCATTGTCGTTGTCATTAGAAGGTTACGTTAACACCGAGGGTAAACTTACGCAAAGCGGGATATACACCATAACTCATCATCGGATCGATAAAGTTGTCTGGATACGGGTTGTAGAAGCTCAACAGGTTCTGACCAGTCACGTTTACACGGATAGATTCTGCATACAACAGTTTGCAAATACTCTTCGGCAACTTATAAGCTACGGTCAGACGGTTCAGGCTCACGCGAGCGGCACTGACACGCCAGAAGGTAGATGCTCTGTTATTCACGCTTGAGTAGCGCATGTTTGGATAGTAAGCCTCACGGTTGGCTGACATCAGCAGGTTACCTGATGCATCGTAGATATCGTTGTAAACGAACATGTCATCAGGATTCCAGAAGGAAGGCATGTTGACATACTCGAGGAGTCGGTAACCCAGACTGTTGTTAGAAGACACGCCATCGTTTGGTGCCAGGGCACTGCCAGGAATAGTGCTATAACCACCCCAGCTGGCTGCCATCTGTGCAGATACTGACAGACTCTTATAGTCGGCACTCAGGTTGAGAGAGAAGTGATAAGGATTGCTGCGGTGAGAGAGCTGTACCTCATCAAGAGCATCGATGATACCATCCGGACCATTATATTCCTTTGTTCCTTCCTTCAGAGAACCACGGATATCCTTATAGATCAACATACCCGGACGTACCTGATCCTTTGTCATACCTAAGTAGCTGGTGATGTTATACTGTTTGAAGTACTCCTCGATATCCTGGAAGCTGCGGAACATACCGATGCACTGCATACCCCAAGAACCACGGTCGGTACGCTCACCCTCACGGATAGACTTGTAATAGTTGCTGGTAGGCCACTCCATCAAGAGCACCTTGTTGTCAGATGTACCGGTATTCAACTGGATCTTATACTTGAAGTCCTTACCGATCTTGTCACGCCAGGTGATAGAGATCTCAGTTCCCCAGCTATCCATCTCACCCCAGTTCTGTTTAGCACTACTTGCACCTACAGTCTGTGGAACAGAGGCATTCCAAGTAAGCAACATATCACGATCCCATACATAGTAAGCATCGATATTGAAACCTAAGCGGCTGTTCAACACACTGAAGTCGAAACCGATATTACCCTTATAAGACTTATCCCAGTGAACATTTTCATTAATACTTGCGCCATTATTAACTGAAATATGGCTTCCTGCAACGCCATTCTCACCGAAAATAGCACCCTTGTCAGAAGCGACATTGTAAGTCTGCATCCACTGCCAAGCAGAGATATTATCACGACCAGTCAAACCGAAAGAAGCACGTACCTTGAAGAAGTCGAGCCACTTGATACCCTTCATGAACTTCTCCTCGCTCAAGATCCAACCAGCAGAGAGAGATGGGAATACGCCCCAATAGTTATTTGGGTGGAACTTCTGAGAAGCATCAGAACGTACGAGGAACTCCAAGAGGTAACGATCCGCATAATTGTAATTCAGACGACCGATATAAGAAAGCGTACCTGATTCGTTACGGCCCCAGTCTGCAGTAGTTTTACCACCATCTCCTGAATTAATAGAATTGGCCTGACCTGTTGAGAACTCGTAAGGCTTGGTACCCTGACCGAGCAGATCTTCGAACTCGCTCTCAGACTTCTCGATAGAGAAAAGACCGTTCACACTGTGATCACCGAACTCACGGGCATAAGAAACAGTGAAGTTCAACTGATAGTTGTCTGAACGACTCATCGTACGCTGGATATAACCTCCATCAGTACCATTAGAAATCTTAGCGTTATTATGACCCATCAAGAAGTTATTGTCGGACAATACGGTATTGTTGTAGAAGTCCTCTTGACCGGGAACGAGCGTATAGAGGTGCTCACCGCTACCTGTACGCTGGTTCAGACGATATACGGCGAATGCTGTACCAAACTCATTACCCTTATCCGTCTTGATAGCCTTAGAATAGCTCAGACGCAGTTTCAAACCTTTCAGGATGTAGCTCCAACCGAAGTCGTAGTCAACAGCACCACTGACATAGAGGTTAGAATTCATGGAACGCATATAGTCGCTGGAATTCTGCAGATACTCATAGTTATAGGTCTGGTTAGCAGTAATCTCACCATTGGTAATACCATAGGTAGCCATTGGATAACCGTTGAGGTACTCAGGGATATATCTTGGATGAGTTAACAGCATGTTGTAGTCCTTATCAGCAGAAGTACTCTGTACCTTCATCAACGGCTTGTTCTGCTTACCGTAGTCACCAGACACCTGCAGAGAAGCCTTCAGCCACTTACCTAACTTAGCGTCAACACCTGCACGGAAGTTCCAGCGGTCGTAATCCAACTTACCGAGGTTACCGTCCTGGTTAAAGTAAGAAATGCTTGCATAGTAGTTAGCCTTTTCTGTAGCACCACTGATGTTCACACTGTGCTGCTGAGTAACAGCCATCTTCCAGTGGTCATCAAGCAGGTTGTAGTTCAGACTCTTCATGGCCTCGAGCTCGTCAGCCTGGAAGATGTCATAACGCTGATTGATATTGGTCTCAGTAGGATCAGCCATACGTGCTGCGTTCCACAGACGACCATAGTCATAAGTGCTCAGCATCTTCGGAGGGCTCACAGCGTCGGTGAAACCGAAGTTACCGCTATAAGAGATCTGCGGAGCACCTTCCTTACCTTTCTTAGTAGTAACGAGGACAACACCGTTAGCAGCACGTGCACCATACACAGCTGCGGCGGCATCCTTCAAGATAGAGATATTCTCAATAGAGTTAGGATCCAAGTTGTTGAATGCCTCAGAGTCAAGGATGAATCCGTCGATCACATACAAAGGAGACTGAGCACTCACACCGATAGCAGACAGATCACCGGCACCACGAATGGTGAGTGAAGAGGTGCTACCCGGACGGTTACCACCACTGCTGATGCTAACACCATTGATCAAACCACGGAGTGATCCGGTAAGGTCATTGGTAGCCAGGTCGGTGATTTCCTCTACAGGAACGGTCTCAACAGATCCTGTCAAGTGTGACTTTTTCTGCGTACCGTAACCTACCACAACCACTTCCTCAATCATCTGAGCATCTTCCTTCAGCACCACCTTGGCTGCTTTGTTCATGTCAGTGATAGTCTGAGAGATATAACCGATAAATGATACCACCAATTGACTCTTGGCAGGTACACTGATCGTGAAATTACCGTCGAAATCGGTAATCGTACCGGTTGTAGAACCTTTTACCTGAACGGTAGCACCGATGATCGGTTCACCGGCCTCGTCTACAACTGTACCTTTAACTGTAGTCTGTGCTGATGCATTCAGTGAAACGATAGACATCAGTAGCACCAGACAGATATAGAATAATTTATTTTTCTTCATAATAATCTTTTTGTTTTAGAGTGTTACTGATTTACTGCAGCCAACGTGGGTCACCGATTGTACTGGAGATTGCGCCCTTAGCCTTGAAGTTAACACCACCGTTCTCCTTGGTCAGGTCGAGCGGCTGCAACCAAGCCTTCACAGCATCCACATCTGCCAAGCCAAAAGCATCTTCCTTTGTAACGAACTTAAAGTCATTAGAGAATTCCGCACCGTCACCACTGGTGATTGTAGTATAAGAGGTGTTCTTATCCACAGAGTTGATGATCGTACAGTTACCCTGCAAGAACTTCTGCAGACGAGCGCAATAATAAGTTACATTATTATTAAAGGTAATTGTGTATGCAACGTTATTAGGTGTGTTGTTAGCAAACTCCTTATCAGAGAAAGTCATGATGAAGGTATTATCTGTTAAGGTAGCGCTACCGGTAGCCGAATCAAACATAGATGTGAAATTATTTCTGTTGAAACGGATCATACGGTTCTTGGCATTGCTCTTGATGTTGTAGATAGTACTCTCCTTAATCGTGACATTACGGATAGCACTGGAACCCCATGACTGACCATCTTTGTAGTAACAGGTCTGACCATAGCAGCACAATACGGCAGCATCACCAAACTTGGTGCCATCGTTGTCCAACTGAACGATACAGTTGACGATACGTACGTCAACGGCAGACCATGCCTTCTCACCGATATAGAAAAGACACATCTTCACATTCTTGAACATACAATCCTCAAAAATAAGAGGATCATAGAGGATATAGCTCTTGTCGGGGAAACCGAAGTTAGCGCCTTCCAAAGAGGCTGGAGGATTGTTGGTACACTCTACCACACCCTTGGAGTTCTGCTCTGTAGCATCGAAGTTGATCCACTTGATCTTCAATCCGGCACCTGTACGGATCACACCATCGTAACCGATCGTGACGATTGGATGATGGATCTTATTACCACGGAAGGTTACCTTATATGTACCAAAGTCACACTCTGAATTAAGGGTATAGTTAGCACCACCCTCCAACTCGAATGCCTGCTCATCCTCTGTGTCGATCAGATGACTCTTCACGAACTCAGCGATGTCGGTACCTACAGGAATAATCTGTGCCTCAACCATCGTGCTGTATGCATAGACTGTGGGATCGGGAGCCGCTGTGTTGTTCAGTTTCTCATTACCTAATGTCTTCACACTCACACTGTACTTGGTATCATCAGCCTTGTCGAAAAGGAATGATACACCATCCACCTCTCCGTCGAATACCTCAACAGGATTAGCTGGATCGTCGACATTGTCAACATGGCAGTAGTAACCGCCTGCTCCTTCAACAACATCCCATGTAACACGAATACTCTCAGTACCATCGGCATTCACCACAGAAGAGAAACAACTCTTCGTCAGTTCTGGAGATGCAAGCTGAGAATCATGGACATTACTTGCGAATGTCTCTTCCTCGTCGAAACCTTTAGCACAGGAAGCAAGCAGCATGCATACCGGTATGGCAAGCACAGCAAGCAAAGCTCTCCGTACATTACGGGAACGACTTTTGCTTAAATAAAACATCTTGTTCATAGATTAATTAATATTAATTAAGTTAATGTTATACAGTTATACAGTACTCATAAGACACACATATCTTTATTAAGACGAATATGTCCTTCAAAAGTAATCAATTACTTTGATTTTTTCAACTTATAGTTATTATGGACATTATTTGTAGTGTAGATTATTTTTAAATTCGGTGCAAATTTACAAATAATTATTGAAAACAAACAAAAATATAATTTTTATTGTACCTTTAACTCAGTTGAAGGTACTCTCGTTCAACAATACAAAAAGAAAAAACGTTTTTTCCTTTGCATTGTGCTCACTTATTTAATAAATTCTTCACGCTCGAGAAAATAAACTATTATTTTCTTCTCACTTAATCAGAATTTTCGTACCTTTGCCGAGATTTTTGATAGGATAAAAAGATTAAAAATAAAATACATGGCAACAGAGAACAATAATGTACAGCAAGAGGCACTTGCCTCAAAGTATGATCCCCATGAAGTAGAATCAAAATGGTATCAATATTGGGTAGATAACAAACTGTTCAGCTCAAAGCCCGACAGCAGAGAGCCTTACACCATTGTTATCCCACCACCTAATGTTACCGGTGTGCTGCATATGGGGCACATGCTGAACAATACCATACAGGATATTCTCATCCGCAGAGCCCGAATGAAAGGCAAGAACGCCCTCTGGGTACCAGGTACCGACCATGCCTCTATTGCTACTGAGGCAAAAGTCGTGAAAAAACTGAGTGAACAGGGTATTAAGAAACATGATCTTACCCGTGAAGAGTTTCTCGGTCATGCATGGGATTGGACCCATGAGCACGGTGGTATTATCCTGAAGCAGTTACGACGTCTGGGCGCCAGTTGTGACTGGGACCGCACCGCATTCACCATGGATGAGACACGTTCCAAGAGTGTTATCAAGGTTTTCGTTGATCTTTATAACAAAGGACTCATCTACCGCGGTCTGCGCATGGTAAACTGGGATCCAAAAGCCCTTACCGCCCTCTCTACCGAAGAGGTTGTCTATAAGGAGGAACACAGTAAGTTGTATCATCTGAAGTATTATGTAGCTGATCTTGAGACACTTGAAAACGAAGAGCAGTTGATTGAGGAAGGTAATGTGATCCATCATGATGCGAAGGGTTATTACGCTGTTGTAGCTACCACCCGTCCGGAAACGATCATGGGTGATACCGCCATGTGTATCAATCCTAAAGATCCAAAGAACAGATGGCTGCAAGGAAAGAAGGTAATTGTGCCGCTCGTTAACAGAGTGATTCCTGTCATCGAAGACCGTTATGTGGATATCGAGTTCGGTACTGGCTGTCTGAAGGTTACTCCTGCTCACGACACCAACGACCATATGCTGGGTAAGACACATCATTTGGAAACCATCGATATCTTCAATGCCGACGGTACCATCAGCAACGAGAGTCCTTTGTATGTGGGTATGGACCGTTTCGAGTGCCGTAAAAAGATTACGGTTGACTTAGCTGAAGCCGGACTGATGGAGCGTGTGGAAGATTATATTAATAAGGTAGGTTATTCCGAGCGTAATCCTGACACTGCCATCGAACCACGACTCAGCATGCAGTGGTTCCTCCGTATGCAGCACTTTGCCGACATCGCCTTACTGCCTGTGATGAACGGTGAGATGAATTTCTACCCCGAGAAATACAAGAATACCTATAAGAACTGGTTGGAGAATATCCAAGACTGGTGTATCTCCCGTCAACTGTGGTGGGGACATCGTATCCCTGCCTATTATTACGACACAGAAGACACAGAGAAGAGTGAGGGCACAGAGCATTTCGTAGTAGCTGAGACTCCTGAGAAAGCACTTGAGTTGGCTATACAAAAGACAGGAAATGATGCACTCACCATCGACGATCTCAAGCAGGATGAGGATGCCCTCGACACCTGGTTCTCTTCTTGGTTGTGGCCTATTTCTCTCTTCGATGGTATCAACAACCCCGGCAATGAGGAGATCAACTACTACTACCCCACCAGCGACTTGGTGACGGCTCCGGATATTATCTTCTTCTGGGTAGCCCGTATGATTATGTCGGGAGAGGAATACATGGGTAAGTATCCTTTCAAGAATGTTTATTTCACCGGTATCGTTCGTGATAAACTCGGTAGGAAGATGTCTAAATCTCTCGGCAACTCCCCCGACCCTATCGCCTTGATTGAGAAGTTTGGAGCCGACGGTGTACGTATGGGTATGATGCTCTCTGCCCCTGCAGGAAACGATATCCTCTTCGACGAGGCACTCTGCGAACAAGGACGTAACTTCAACAATAAGATATGGAATGCTTTCCGACTGGTAAAAGGTTGGGAGACAGCAGATCTGGAGCAGCCAGCATCCAGTAAGATTGCCGTGGCTTGGTTTGAGGCAAAACTGAAGAAGGTGAACGAAGAACTCGATGATCTCTTCTCCAAGTATCGTATCTCCGAGGCATTGATGGCTGTGTATCGTCTGTTCTGGGATGAATTCTCCAGTTGGTATCTCGAGATGATCAAACCTGCTTACTTACAACCGATAGACCGTATCACATACGATGCCACACTGCATTTCTTTGAGAAACTGCTCGAATTGCTGCATCCGTTCATGCCGTTCATCACCGAAGAGCTCTGGCAACATCTCTTTGAACGTAAGCAGGGTGAGAGTATCATGGTGAAAGTCTGTGAGATCGCTGCTCCGAATGCAGAAGATGAGCGACTGGTGAATGATATCGAACTGGTGAAGCAGATTGTCAGTGGTATCCGTGCAGTACGCAACCAGAAAAATATCGCACAGAAAGAGGCACTGAAACTGCAGATTATCGGTGAGAATCACTTGACTGCTTATGATGAGGTGGTGAAGAAGATGGCAAATGTCTCTGCCATGGATATTGTAGCAGATAAGTCAGCTGATGCATCCAGTTTCATGATCGGTACTTTCGAGTATGCCGTGCCATTAGGTGACCTCATTGACGTAGAGGCAGAGTTGAAGAAGCTTGAAGCACAACTCACTCATTTAGAGGGCTTCTTGGCTGGTATTATGAAGAAACTCTCTAACGAGCGTTTCGTGGCTAATGCTCCCGAGGCTGTCGTGGCTATGGAACGTAAGAAGCAGCATGACTCTGAAGAGAAGATTGCTGCCATCAAGGAAACAATAGCAGAACTCAAGAAGAGATAATATGAAAAAACTGTCGTTGATGCTGATGGCTGTCATCGCCCTGTTTATGAGTTGTGGGGGGCATGATGATCCCGATCCGGAACCGCCAACTGGCCCTGCCGAACAGACAATACTGATATATATGCCATGGGCAGGTGATGAGCTGTATCCCTTTCTCCTGAAGAATATCACAGCCATGGAGACAGCTATCGACCTCAATGGTGGTTTGGGTAAGAAAAAACTGTTAGTTTTCCTTTGTACCACTCCCACCCGTGCCATGCTCATTAATCTTGATTTCAAGAACGGGAAGTGTGTGAGAGATACCCTGAGAAGGGATTATGGTTTCGGTACGACAGAACCCAGTTATACCACAGTAGCAGGCATGACCGATCTGTTCAACGAAGTGAAGGGTTATGCTCCTGCTAAGTCATATGGTATTGTGGTGGGTTGCCATGCTTTGGGATGGGTTCCCAAAGGCACAAACTTCACCAGTTTCTATGCCGGCAGTAAGAGTAACGGCAAGAAAGTCAGTCATCGTCCGGTAACACGATTCTACGGCAATACCGGTGACCGCCGCCAGCAAGCTGAGGTTTCTTCTTTAGCATCGGCCATCAGACAGTCTCTCGGCCATACGGATTACATCTTGTTCGACAACTGTTATATGTCTTGCATCGAGGTGGCATACGACTTAAAGGATGTCACTGACTATCTGATAGCATCACCCACTGAGGTGATGGGCGACGGTATGCCATACGCCACAGTAGGACGTAATATTCTTCGAGGTGATTACAATGGTATAGTGGATGGTTTTTATAATTACTATAAGAATTATTCTGTCACTTTCAGTGATGGTTATACCGAGGATTTCAGTTGTGGTAATTTATCAGTGATCAAATGTGATCAGTTGGATGCTATGGCATCCCTGATGAAAACCATCAATAACAGTAATCCCACGGGTACTGGTAGCAGTGACATCCAAGTGATGGACGGTCTAGAGCCTACCGTATTCTTCGACATGGGTGATTATCTCAACGCGCTATGTCACGATGCCTCCCTATTGTCACAAGCAAAAGCACAATTGGAAAAAGTCGTGCCCTATAAACGTACCACAGGACTATTCTATTCCGCATTCAATGAAAAGAAAACAGCCGTCAAGGTTTATTCCGGCATCACTATCTCCGACCCCACCACAAATAAGAATGTAACGGGTGCCCTCTCCTCTACTGCTTGGTGGAAAGCCACACACTAAGGAATAATCAATAATTAATAGTTATAATTTTAGGGCTTAGAGATTTCTAAGCCCTAAACTATGAATTATGAACTATGAACTATGAACTTTAAAATCCCGTCCATGTCTGGCGCCAGAAGTATCGCGCCATCTCATCCCATCGAACAATAGTGGCACCGAAGAAATCGGCTGTATAACCGTTAAGCATCTTTGTGGCTGCTTTGGTATTCTCTTTTCCGTCTTTTTCGGTGGTTACCAGATCACGGTACATCTGCTCCACGAACGGCAGTTCACGCATACCTTTCTCAATGAAGTAGTCACGCACCGGCTCTAACGTCTTCCGGTAGGTACCCCACCTTACCGTTGCCAGTCGGTTTGCCTTACGATAATGCCACAATGCTGCATCGTCACGGTCCACATGCTGACCGCATGTCTCCAGCATCTTCGGCAGTTTTGTCGTACCACAGAAGATCGGGAACCGCGGACTCTGTCCCGGGTTATCCAATGCGATCCATGCCACACCACCTACGGCATCCGGCAACCAAGAACGCAACTGTATCACCGTACTGTAAGCGCACCACGGCACACTCACCGTACGGATATTCTTCATGACAGAGTCACCCATGGCATAATACATATTGATCTCGTCGGGACGCATCCAGGGATTACTGAACGGCGACACAATACTATCGGGAGCCTGCTCATCCACAGTGCCATCTTTCTTTTTCTTGTTCGGGTTAGGAATCTTATGCCGACCGCTCAGATTCTTCGACGTACCTTCGTAATAACTGCCGAGCAGTCGCATCACCTGTTCCACACTCACTTTCTTATCCGGTTTGACACTCAGTGGCAAGTTCTCCACGGTATCACAGAGATGTTGTGAGGGTGCCAGGGTGTTCATGATGAAGAATTCCCTTACACTGTAGTTCTTCTTCTCATGAGAATAGTTTTCCCCACTGTAGGCTTTCCAAAATGAAAACTCACCCTTGCCGTCCCACAACTTCAGTTTCTTAGCCACATCAAAAACATTCTCGGAAGCCATATAATGATCCTTATCCTTTAGCTTGAGCGTGGAGATACGACAGATATTCGCAGATACGGCAATCTCATCATCGGGAATACGTACGGCGGCCCATACACCACCGATCTTGTCAGGACCCTCGCCGAAGATTTCAAAGATCCATACCTCGTTCTTGTCAGCGATCGTCAGACACTCACCGCTGTCACCATAACCATATTCCTTCACCAGTTGCCCCATCAACTTGATAGCCTCACGGGCAGTAGCACAACGTTCCAAAGCGATACGCTCCAACTCTTCAATCCTAAACAATCCTTTGGTATTCTTTAAGGTATCCCGACCGGAAATAGTCGTCTCACCGATACCCAACTGTTTCTCATTCAGACAGGGATAGGCCGTATCCAGATAACGATAAGTATGACGCACTTGTGGAATGACACCCTTACGGTACATCTTCGTACTGTCGAGAGCACTCTGTGTATGCATCCTACCGTCGTAAATAGCCGTTACTGTATCTTTCTTATAATCCTTTGCCGGTACCACCTGCATCCACGTGCGGTACCACGAATCACAGGTATGTGAGGTGATTACCGAACCATCCACCGATGCATTCTTTCCCACCATAATACTGGTGCATGACATCCGCTGCATCCCTTTCATCGTTTCTTCATCCACTTGTGCCGACACACTGACGGACAACATCATCATGCCCGTCATCATCAAGAATAACCGTTGTTTCATATCATCGCATTTTAAATTTTCATTCGTATGGTTCAGCAAAAGTACGGAAAAAACATTGAAAACAAAAAAAACATTTGATTTATTCTTATTTTATATTATCTTTGTAGGAGAAATTCAACATATGAAAAGAGCACTTATCATCTTCGTCAGCTTTCTCTTGGCAATGAACATCGTGGCACAAGAGAAAATCAACCGCAGGGCATTGGTAGAGCGACATGCTCCTCAAGTAACACGTATCGAACCCTTGGATGCATTGTCAGTAGGCAACGGCCGTTTTGCATATACGGTGGATGCCACCGGCATGCAGTCGTTTCCCGAACTGTATAGTCAAGGAGTTCCTTTGGGCACACAGAGTCAGTGGGGATGGCACTCGTTCGACAATCCGGAAAATCTCCGTTTCGAGGAGACGCTGCGAGAGGTTAACCTTGGTCATGGACATAAGGAGTTATATACCGTGCAGCAGAAAGACGATCCGAGGAGTAAGGCAGCCAGTGACTGGTATCGTGTGAACCCCCACCGGTTACATCTGGGTATCTTCGGGTTTGACTTCCTACCGGAGGAGAAAGACAGCATCAAGAATATCCACCAACAACTGGATATGTGGAAGGGAATCATCAACAGTCATTTTGAGAAAGGACATGATTCATATGATGTACGTACGGCCGTGGATCCAAATGCCGACAGGGTACTCATTGAGATGGTGAATACTGCACGTAGCCCATTGATGATCCGCTTTCCTTACCCCACCGGCGGTCATTGTGATGATGCCTGCGATTGGCAACAGGATGATAAGCATCTTACCGAGTTGATCAGGGAGACACCAGCGGGAATTATCCTCAAAAGAACCTTAGGAGAGACTGTCTATTATGTATCGCTCTCCTGGAAGGGGAAGATGCTGTGCCAGCAAAAGAGTAAACATGCTTGGCTCCTCCAACCACAGCAGGATCGCCAGACTGTGTGTTGTTCTTTCTCTCAGACAATGCCAGCAACTATAACTCCGTTGAAAGAAAATCTCTTTGAAGCAACAATGGATTATTGGAAGGCTTTCTGGACAAAGGGGGCTGCTGTGGATTTCTCCCATTGTACTGATCCGAGAGCTTTCGAACTGGAGCGCAGGGTTGTACTCAGCCAATATCTCTTAGCCATCCAGTGTGCCGGGGATATTCCACCGCAGGAGACAGGGCTTACTTATAACTCATGGTTCGGGAAATTCCATTTGGAAATGATTTATTGGCATGAGGCATGGTTACCGCTGTGGAATCATCCAGAGATGCTCGAGCGCACCATGAAATGGTATCATCAGGCTATTCCCAATGCCCGCACCATTGCCCGACGACAGGGATTCAAGGGATTACGATGGATGAAGATGACCGACCCCAGTAGTATTGAGGCACCCTCCAGCGTGGGTAGTTATCTGATATGGCAACAGCCACATATCATCACATTAGCAGAACTGATCTACCGTCGCACACAGAGTAAGTCATTCCTTGAGGAATATTATCCGCTGATAGAAGAGACGAGTGTGTGGATGGCGGATTTCGTCAACTATGACAAGAAAAAGAAACGATACCTCTTAAGGGGATTTATTCCCGCACAGGAGACACTGAAGGCTGCAGAGACGGTGAACGCGCCCTTCGAACTGTCGTATTGGCATTACGGACTGCTCACCGCTCAGAAATGGCGTGAGCGTATGGGACTACCGAGAAATAAAGAATGGGATAAGATTATCGGACAACTGTCTACGTTAGCAGCAGATGAAGAGGGACGTTATCTGGCAGCGGAATCAGCAGTGGATACCTACCGTGATATCCGTTTTACCTCCGACCATATGGCGGTACTAGGGGCACTTGGAATCCTACCGATGAACAACCTGATCGACAAACAAAAGATGCAGCGGACACTCAACTGGGTATGGGACAACTGGAACTGGAACAAGACATGGGGATGGGATTACCCCATGACAGCCATGTGTGCAGCACGGTTGGGTGATGGCGAGAAGGCAGTCGGCGCCTTGCTCATGAACAACCGTACGAACACGTATTTAGTAAGTGGGCACAACTATCAGGATGCACGACTGCGGTTGTACCTCCCGGGGAATGGTGGACTACTCACTGCCATCGCAATGATGTGCGCGGGATGGGATGGTAACGATCAGCGTAACCCCGGTTTCCCAAAAGACGGTTCCTGGGATGTACGCTGGGAAGGCCTGCAGCCACTGCCATGATGAAATTATTTGTTTACTCGTCAACTCATATAAACATAATAAACCATGAAAAAGATCTTTATATTCTTAATGCTTCTATCGAGCATGACCATGCAGGCACAGTATGTGCCCACCCCTGAGAATATCCAGGCACGACAACAGTTTGACGGTTTCCGTTTCGGTATTTTCCTGCACTGGGGAATCTACAGTGAATTCGCTCAGGGAGAATGGTACCTCAACACCGGTAAACTGAATAAAGACGAATACGCCAAGGCAGCGTCCTGCTTCTACCCTATTCTCTTTGACGCCAATCAATGGATCAAAGCCATCAAAGCCTCCGGGGCAAAGTACATCACCTTCACCAGCAGACATCACGACAGTTTCTCCATGTACAAGACCAACGAGAGCCGATACAACATTGTGGATGCCACACCCTTTAAACGTGATGTACTGAAAGAACTGGCTGCGGCATGCCAGAAGGAAGGTATTCAGTTTCATCTCTATTACAGTATTCTCGACTGGATACGTGAAGACTACCCCATCGGACGCACCGGTCATGACACCGGCAGGACCCCACGCCCTAACTACGACACTTATTTCCAGTTTATGAAAAACCAAGTGAAGGAGTTGCTCACCAACTATCCCAATGTTGCCGCACTATGGTTTGACGGTTATTGGGATCACAACAAAGACGTACCTGCCTTCGACTGGCGACTGCCAGAGTTCTATCGTTATATCCATGCCCTCAAGCCCGAATGCCTGATAGGTAATAACCACCATACTGACCCTATCGAGGGAGAGGACTTCCAGATGTTTGAACGCGACCTTCCGGGTGAGAACAAAGCCGGACTGTCACCTCAGGGCATCAGTGAACTGCCGCTGGAGATGTGTCAGACGATGAATGGCATGTGGGGTTATAAGGTGGCTGATCAGGATTACAAGTCTGTGGAAGAGTTGGTCACGCTGATCATCAACGCCGCCGCAAAAGGATGTAACCTCCTGTTGAATATCGGTCCTCAGCCCAACGGCGAACTACCGGCGCTGGCCATCAACCGTCTGCAGGGCATCGGCAAATGGATGAACACATATGGTGAAACTATCTATGGTACCCATCGTGGCATTGACGATGCACCATGGGGTGTTACCACGAAGAAAGGCAGCACCACCTTCATCCATGTGCTCAACAAGGAATACCGTGAGATAGAATATCCTCTTGCTAAACGACCGAAACTTGTGAAGGATTTCCTTTCTGGCAATGTCCTCAAATACAAGTATGACAAGAAAAAGAAAACTGTAATCATTCCGCTGGATGGCATTGCCGGTGTTCCCGACCGTGTCGTCACCATGATAGAATAAGATGAGAAGATTATTAGAAGTATGCTGTGGATCACTCACCGATGTGATCCACGCTGTGGAAGGCGGTGCGGAGCGCATAGAACTGTGCTCCGCCCTGAGTGTGGACGGACTTACACCATCAATCGGACTGATAGAAGAAGTACGAAAACAGTTTCCGCATCTTATCCTCCATGTGCTGATCCGTCCCCGTGAGGGCAACTTCGTCTATACGGATTCAGAAAAGGCTGTCATCTACAGCGATATCCATCATGCTATTGATGCAGGTGCAGACGGTATTGTCTGTGGGGCCCTCACCCCAGAAGGGGATATCGACACGGCAGCTGTACGTGAGATGCTCCATTGTTGTGAAGGACACCCTTTCACGTTCCACCGTGCTTTTGACGTTTGTCGCAATCCTCTCTCCGCCTTGTCCGAACTGAAGGAGATAGGAGTTACCCGTATCCTTACAAGTGGTCAGCAACCCTCGGCCGTTGAGGGAATCGCATTATTAAAGCAGTTGGTGGACATCGCGCAGGGTTCCCCTATCATCATGCCGGGCGGCGGAGTAAACAGCGGGAATGCATCACATCTCCTCCGGGCAACCGGTGTCCTCGAGCTGCACGGTTCCTGTCGGCATGGTACTCTCACCACCGATCCTACAGAGGTTGCAAATATCCTTCAGTTGATAAACTGAGGAAATGATCACAGTTTCTGTATCACCTTCATCAGTTGTTCACCGAGTCCGATGGTGTAACCTTGTTGGATGAAAACCACACGATTAAAGGTGTCGCATATCAAGAATATGGGGAGGGTATTGTTTGTCAGTTTCATCTCACGACGTACCTCATCGATGATGGCATGCTTGTCGATGCCCCACACTACTGTGTTCGGCAATTCACTGAACTCACTGAAGTTAAAACGCTGGTAAGCATCCTCATCCTCCAACAGTAATATCATCTTTCTACCCCACTGTTCAAAATCCTTCTTATAGAGAGATATATCACGCAGGGTATGATTTGTGGGTTCGTTGTTGGGAGCCACAATGCCAACAATGTAATAGCCTCGACCTGTGGTGGAGAGAAGACTCTTCTCCTGTTTTTCAGCAGTGTCGAAATAGAGATCCTCCGCATTCAGACTGCCGATAACCTGAATGTTCTCCTTACTCTCACGCATGGTAAATGACAGGTGTGTGTCTTGATCTTTCCTAATGGAGAACTGTTCCATATGCACCAGTACACCGCCCTTGGCCAGACGGGTACCGACAGTAAGCATATAGTCACCCTCATCGAGCATCACCCCCTGCG
>JAEEGL014943600.1_pt1 | contig 27626 bp, 23 predicted proteins | sample 9134231 | NCBI WGS metagenome assembly JAEEGL01 (sample SAMN16246548, study PRJNA631951) | gut metagenome | biome: gut microbiome; feature: rumen; material: fiber-attached | host: Bos | place: Iran: Karaj | collected 2018-10
ATATCAAAACTTATCCTGTCCAAAACCATGTGGTCACCAAACGACTTACAAACATTATTGCAATTGATCATATCTTTCTCCCTTCTTCGTTCCTGATGACACGAAGATATCAACAGGTCCGGGGGATTACAATAAGCCTATGCACGAGTTGCCGCTATGCGCGCATAAGTTGCCAAAAACAGCCCGACACATTCCGGAAAAACTAAAGGGGCTGTCTCAAAACAAAAGAGATAGCCCCTAACTATTTCAAAAGAAAACGGGTCCCGAAGGGCCCGTTTATTGTTAGAATTAACTTGTGCAAAAAACTCTAACATTACAGTCTGACTAGAAAAACAAGAACAAGTTCAGAAAACGTTCTGAACCGGCGTTAGCATGCTCAAAATCAGAGTTTTCTACAAATCTGAGCGTTTGAAGCTGGTTTTAGCATCTTCAGGAACTGAAAAACGCTTAGTTTTTGAACATTTAAAAGGGGCGCCGCTAAGTGAATTTACTTCACTTTTGCGACAACCCCTTTATTTTTTGATTTTTACTTCAGACCGTATCAGCCCTTGTTTGCCTCGTAGATCTCTCTGCAGGCCTTGAAATAATCGTATGTGATGCTTCTTAAGCGGTAAGACAGGTTCTTGAGGATCATGTCGATCTTAGCAGGGCATGTCTTGAAGAGCACCTCAAGATCTTCCGCACGGATGATCTCGACACGGGTGTCACTGGATTCAGCTACTGCAGTAGTTGCACGAACATCCTCCGAGAGCATTTCCATCTCACCAAAGCAGGCAACAGGAGTGATCTCGGAAAGCTTTAATTCATCAACTGCACCGTAATTGCTGTAGATACCGACCTTGCCGCTGTGAAGGATATAGAGGCACTTGCCGGCATCACCGTCTTTGAAGATGATCGTTCCGAAACCATATGTCTCACCGTCTTCCGAATTCTGTCTTAAAACAGCCTCTGATGCTTCACGGAGTGACTCCATGCTGGGGCGCTCAAGTCTGAAATTCTTGGAAGTGAGATAGATCGACTGCATTGTCATCTGGGCAAAGAAGCCGAGATACTTATCGTTGGAATTGGTCCTGCGGACATCGTCTAAAGCTTTCTTTGCTTCGTTGCAGTCAGCAGTCATTGTCTGGATCCTGCTTCCGAACACCTTCATGATGGCAAGGATCTTATCAGGGTTCTGGGTAATGTATTCGTTCAGCTCTTCAGCTGCAATCTCTACTACCTTTGCTTCACCTTCTGCAACTACAGTGGCGCTTCTGGGATAATTCTCGATTACGGCCATCTCACCGAAATACTGTCCGGGTTCGAAAACTGCGAGCTGTACCTGATCATCCTTATCGTAATTCTTATAAGCTGCTACTTTTCCCTCCAAAAGCTGAAAGAAAGTATTTCCGGAATCTCCTTCTTTGATGATGATATCACCGGCATTAAACGTCTTCTCAATAGTACTCATGTTGTTACCCCTTTCTGACCTTTGGAATGCTTATAACTGCCCCAAATCAGTATTTGTTAGTACACAACCGATTTTATTTTTTATAAGACTGTTTGTCAATCAGCCGCCGTTTTTCAGCCTCCGGATCAATACTTAACAGAACCGAGCGCGACACCTTCAACGAGATGTCTTGACAGGATCGCAAACAGGATCAGCGGCGGAAGGATCGATACCAGAGTATCAAAGAGCGGAACCCCCGTTTCCATAAACAGAAATGACTGTACGCTCGTCATGGTGATCGGGAGTGTCTTTTTCGCATCACTGATAAGGATTATGGAAGGTGTGAATACATCATTCCAGCTGGTGAGGAAACAGAAGATCGCCTGAGTCGCAATAGCGGGTTTCAGAAGCGGAAGGATCATCTGATTAAAGATCATAAATTCCCCTGCACCGTCTATTCTCGCTGATTCCACCAGATCCTTTGAGAACGTTGCCTGAAGATACATTCTCATGAAATACACTGTAATAGGTGCGGCAATGGCCGGAAGGATCAGCATGTAAAGTCTGTTTATGAGATGGAATTTCCAGACAAGCTGATAAAAACCGATCATTGAAATGGTGCTCGGTATCATCATTACGAATGTAATGAATTTGCTGAATATCTCTTTGAGTTTCCACTCATATGCGGTGATGGCATAAGCGGTAAGTGCGGAAAAATATATGCTGCAGAATGTGCTTGCAAATGAAACGTACAGAGAATTCTTAAGCCCGGAGATATTGCTCGAAGCACAGAATTTCTTAAGCTCTTTCCAGTACCTTGCAAGTATCACAAAAACATCCCTGGTCTTGGTAGCCTCCAGCGTTCCGGTGTAAGACTCTTTGATAAATTCCACGAACGGTAAGAGGACTATAACCGCAACAGTAATAGAGACAATGTAAGTTATGACTTTAAGCGGAAGATCTCTCCTCTTATTTATTGAACTGCTGATCTGATTAGTGCTCATATCATTTCCCCTCACATGCTTCTCTTAGCTTCCATAAGTTCTTTTCTATGGAGCTTCTTAAGCCTTATCTCGTCTTTATCCCTGAAGAAGCAGAAGTATACGGTGCCCGCGATTATAAGGTACAGGCAAAGAAGGATAAGACTTGCCGCAGCACCTCTGTCCAGGTTGGAAGACGAGCTGAATGCCTGCATTTCGATATACATCTGCAGTGTAAAGTTTCTGTCCAGGAGATCGAAGCCGAACATCGACGGAATATCAGTCATTCCGAGTCCGTCTACGATCGTTATAACGGTTATGAACAGCATTATCGGACGCATACACGGAACCGTGACCCTGAAGAAAGTCTGCACTCTGTTAGCACCGTCCATCTCCGCCGCTTCAAAGATCTCAACCGGGATACTCGTTATGCCGGCGACCGCATAGACAAATGTGATGCCGAAATGCATGAAAATACTTACTGCTATGATAAAGAACTTGGTTGATGTAAAGAATTCCAGATCCTCCATCGTTATTCCGAAGCCGTCTATAAGAGAAGCAACATAGATTACTCCGACTGTGGTTCCGCATATTGTTACCAGATTTCCGAAAAGCATCGATCCCAGATAAGTTCCGGATAAAAGCTTAGGAAAAAGGAACAAAGGTTTAAATATCTTTCTCCCCTTTATCTTCATTCTCCTGTCTGTCATTACAGCTGCAATCCAGAATGCTATGATCCATTCAGGAATAGCCTGAGCTAACCAAAAGAAAAAAGTGTTCCCGATAGCATGTTTAAAAGACGATGACTTAAAAACATCAAGAAAATTCTTATACCATGGCAGTCCTTTTAGATACAGAAAATTAGGCTCGGCATAACCGATGACATGCTTTACGTCACTGAAAGCATAAAGGATGGTATTTCCCAGCGGCACGAGATGGAAGATCACAAATGCCAGTACGAAAGGTATCGAGAAGATATATCCCCATTTAGAATATCTTTTGTTGATCTGGTTCTTGTTTTTCATATTATTCCTCTTTCCCCTCAGCCTCAGGCTTTATCTCTTTTTCCGCTTCAGCCTTTTCGGGAAGTGATTTATCTGACTCAGGATCTTTCTCTTCTTCTGTCTTTACAGATGTTGCTTCAGTCGTTTCTGAAAGTGACTTCTCTGACTTGGGATCCTTCTTCTCTTCAGCTTCATCAGAAGCAACTTCTGCCATTACACTTACTTTTGTTGCATGTCCTTCTTCTTCGCTGAACAGCACTGGTCTTGAAAAATCCTTAATGACTCTTGGTTCGAACAGGAATCTCTGAACACGGTCTGTGATCTTCTGTTCAGCAACACCCATTAACACCGTCAGTATAATGACAGATACTGCATAGACATAAAGATTGTTCTTTACGTCGCCGATATTCAATACTGCTTCAGGAACCTCGACGAACCGCAGTACGACGATTGCCGCAAGGTTCATCAGATAAGTGTGAAGCGAATACTTGCCGAAGAAACGTGATACCGGGTTGCTGACATGATATTTCATCATGAATACAAACACCGTGACTGCAAGGATCAGGAACAGCGGAAGCTGACAGAAATAGGTAGCGATCTTTTCAGCGATACCCGGGCCGTTGCCGTCCCATTCTGTCCAGTACCCGAATCTGCTCTGGCCGAATTCGTTCAATGCATAGAACGCTAAAGTAATAATCATCATCACGTGTAATTTGAGTGCATATTTCTTTTTGAAGAATGCAACGATCTTCTTTTCGTAGCTTGCGAAAATAAGACCCGTCAGGAATGAAGGAGCCGCATTTACCCACCACTCACCGTTGAACCAGAAGATCTGCTCGTTCTGCCACCAAAGCATATTATTCATCGCATAGTCTTCATCCATCCACCAGTTTTCGGGTCCGTACCACCAAGCGATATGTCCTTCGAAGCAGAACAGCATTGCCATCGCGATCATGAAAATAAATATGATCACAAAGCTTACAGGGCGCTTCTTGATATAACGGAAACAGAGGTAGAACACCAGATACAAAAGGCCGAGCACTATCGGGAACCATGCGTATCTGTTCATCATCGTAACGCCGAGAAGGTTCGTGACCCACTGCACTCCTTCATGAGGGAACTTTACGATGAACTTTAATAGTCCGTAGATAAGGATATTTACATAGAAAGGAACAACTATAGTCCTGACTATCCTTTTTCTGATAAATCCTTTGAGATAATCCTTCTTTGAATCGAAGCTCTTGATCAGTCCATAACCCGAACAAAAGAAGAAAATAGCTACGAAATAAGCTCCGGCATTTACAAAAGGAGAAAGGATCCCTTCCTCCTGGAAGAAATATTCCTGAGATATATGATGAAGGATAACACCCATCGCGGCAAATCCGCGCAGGGACTTCATTGAGTCAAGACTCGTAAAGTCTTCATTGAACTCATCTTTCTTACCGAACTTACATGTTCCGCCCCATATCAGGAGGATAACAAACAGATAACAAGTGATCTTATCTAATACCGTCCACACGGTAATACCGCTCAACAACTCTCCCATCAAAAACCGCCTGTAAATTAAGAATACGAAAAGTATGTCATATACCCCAAATAAATATCTATGATCCTGATCAGACCATAATCAGAAAACTATTCCGCTTATGACCCGGTCATGGTCCGGAAATACATCCGTTCACTTGGTGTACATGTGTATACCGTGAATATAGCATGAAGGGTAGACATGTGTCAACCTAAAAATGAATCTGCTTCAAGCATGATTTCATGTCATGTTTTGCCATTGAAAAGCAGCCGGTTCTAATGTCCGACTTTTTCACCCCGAAAAGTCGGACATTGAGTCGGACATCGTTTTTGCATGAAGCAGCTTTATTGAATCGAACATCACCTGCGCTTACAACAACATTACCGAGTCGAACACCAGCTGGTTGACATGTGTCTACCTCGATGATATATTAGCGGTATACAACCGTGTACCACTCGAAAATACGGTGACCGGGAAAAGAGGTTGACGATATATGCATTTGAAGAAGATCACCGCAGCTGTGCTGACTGTAACAATGTTACTCCCCGTTGCTGCCTGCAATAAGGAGCCGGAATCAGAGTATTCGCTGTCTAAGATAAGACTGACAGGATCAGAAAGATCATGGAGCTGCCCTGAGGAAAAATATGCCGGTCTGCTTGAGACTTATGGTGATGAAAAATGCAATGGCACTCTGGTCGTAGCCACCGATGAGGACATAGTATACCTGTATGCTGAGGATGCCGTCGAAAAAGACGGAACCACACCGGTATCCCAGGACACGATCTACGATATTGCTTCACTGAGCAAGACTTTTACAGCAGTATGTATTCTGCAGCTTATGGAAAAAGGCAAACTGACCCTGGATGACACTCTGGACAAGTATTTCCCCGGGTATGAGACAGGAAAGAATATCACGATCTATGATCTGCTTCATATGTCTTCCGGAATACCGGATTATTTGAACAATCCCGATCCGTTCTGGAATATATCAGGTGCAGATGCTGCTAACAAAAAGATCAGCGACATTCTGATGGACAGGATAACCGATGAGGAGTTCAAAGAGGCACTGTATCAGGCGCCGCTGGAGTTCGAACCCGGTTCGGCATACGGTTACAGCAATACAAATTACCGTCTTCTCGCATTCATCATAGAACAGATATCAGGCAAGAAATACTGCGATTATGTGAAGAAGAACATCTTCGATAAGTGCGGGATGAAGAAGACAACATCCATGGCAGCAGACGACCTGACTTATGTGCCTTATGGATATGAGGAACTTGTTGAGTACGGATTTGTAAATGCTGAAGGATATCCGGCATGTCCTAATAATTCAAGAGGCGACGGAGGAATACATTCGTGCCTTACCGACATGGTCGCTTTTGACCGCGCTCTTTTCGGCGGGAAACTCTTAAGCGAAAAGTCGATGGAAATCCTGCTCAAAGAAGAGAACAATTATTGCTGCGGCCTTATCAAAAACAAGAACGGTTACACGCACAGCGGTTCTTCTCTTACCTGTGAAGCAAACAACAAGATAGTCGAATCCGGAGAATTCGGGCATGTATATGTGATCATGTTCTCGCATATGGTAAAGGAGGAACAGCCGGCAGCTGTGGACGGTAACGGTTCCGATCCCATGGCAGGAACTAAATTTACTCCCGGCACATATAAAGACGGAGTATATACCAATGAATATGCAGAACTTAAGATGACTGTTCCTGAAAGATTTGACAGCTTCGACGACAGTGAGCTTTCATGGTATACAGGTTATTATTTATCTTTATGCACCGATGACAGAGATAAGCTGCGCGAAGCTGCAAGGAAATATGAAGCACTCTTATATGACGGTTCCGGTGCCACGATCGAGATCAGTTACTTAAATACTGCATCAGGTGTTCCGGATGATCCGGATTACACCGAGGAGGATTACCTGGATGATTACGTGGATTTCATGACACGTATGGGCATCGAAGATGAGGACGGCTGGGATCTTGAACGTATCGGAAGAACGACCGTAAATCTCGGCGGCAAAGAATACGTGCGTGAAGAAGTCGAGATAGACTTTATGGGAAAGATGAGAGCATTCTATTATGCAAGAAAGATCGATGACGATCTGATGTGCACGGTGCAGATCAACATCGGAACTGATGAATCGATCGGCGATTACGAGAAGTGGTTTGAATAAAATAATACGGTGTGTTTTGTATCTCTTATTATTCCCCGAATAAGCAGGTGATCTCAAACACACCGTTTTCCTTTTTGGCGCTTATTTCAAAGCCAAGATCCTCGGCAAGGCATTTTACCACGTAAAGGCCGACGCCGCTGCCCTTCTGACCTCTTACGCCCCCCTGATAGAACAACTCGAAAACGCGTTCGATCTCGAAATCGTTTTCGGGTTGTATGTCATTTGTGACAGTAAACTTTTTGCCGGAAAGCCTTACGCTTATAAATGTCGCAGCATACTTAGAAGCGTTGGATAATATGTTATCTGTGATCCTTGTCACGTCCAGTGGTTCTGACATGATCCTGATGCCTTTATCGACGGATATATCCGTCTTGAGATCTCTGTCGTTGATCCTGTCGTAATACTGGAGAAGTTCTTCCTCGACAACTCTTGAAAGATCTATCTCTTTTATATCCTTTGCACGTTCTTTGTTGAGAGCAAGTTTTGACACGTCGAAAAAATCATCGGACAGCATCTTGAGATAATTGTTCTTGTCCTTGATTATCCTGAAATATTCCGCATTCTTCGGGTCTTTGATCTCCCCCGATTTTTCGATGAGCTGGATATAGCCGAGAGATGAGGTAAGCGGTGTCCTGAAATCATGTGATATGCCGCTGACAAGATAGTTGATCCTCTCCCTGTCTTTTACATAAGATGCATATTCGTTTCTGGCTTTGTCGACATGTTCGTCAAGAGCTTTCGCAAGCACGATTATATCCTTGTCCCGGCTCGATACTTTTACAGGCTCCTTGGAATCGTGCTCAACGCTGTACTTAACATCTTTAGAGAAATCCCTGATCTGTTTTTTGAGGATCACAAGTCTGACAAACAGGATCAGGGCAATTAAAAAGAGGACAGAACAGATGATTATCCAAACGATCTCCATTGTCCTGTCCTCCTGATCTGATTATTTGAATTTCTTATTCTTATAGACCAAGTATACTAAAACATAAAGCACTGTGCACTCAATGACCGACGTCAGGATTATTACCGTGATAAGATCCTTATTCCCTGCCAGCTGCGTAAGATTAGCCATCTGTGAGTTGGTTGTAAGGAAAAGCAGTTTGCTGTCCTGGAATTTCTCGAATTCCTGGGAGATCAGCATATAGACGATCAGGTCAAGGATTCCGAATCTTATATAAGGCACGAATGATGCAAGAACGAGATTTCTTCCGAGCATCGCATACAGGATAAAACTGACTGTCAGATGAAGAGTAATCACAAACAGAAGAATGAATATCATAACAGGATCTTCAGCTTCGCCCTTTCCGTTCCTGAAATATGTGAATGCGAGAAATGCCGCTGTCGGGATATAGATTATCAGTGATGATATAAGCCCGAGCGAAAGCACTTTTGAAAGAATGATCTTATGCGGAGCATTTCCGCTCATTATCTCGTAATAACCCATCCTGTTGTTATACGCTATTCCGACGAATATCGTAAGCAATGTTCCTGAGCCCAAAAGTATCAGGCTGTAGACAAACTGTGCCATGTTGAACATTGTGGTGCCGAGATCCGCATCCAGTGCATTCAGGTCAATGGAAAATATCGTTAATATTCCCAGTACCGCCACAGCTGCCATGTAGTATAAAAAACCGCCGGAGTTTCTGAATCTGTAAAGTTCCGCTCTGATGATATTAAGCATTTGATCCACCTACTTTCGACAGATAATATTCTTCAAGGCTTGCACCCTCATTAACGAATTTAAGGATCGTAAGGCCCGAATCCGTTATTGCTCTGGAGATGCTCTTTAATTCATCGCACTTTTCATATATATGGACTTCCTCATTCCTGAATACTTTGTATTGCTTAATGCCGAGTTTTTCTTCAAGAACGGCTGCCGTGCGGTTAATGTCATCAGTCTTGAGTGCGATATGGTTCTCGCATTTTACGGCAAGCTCTTCGGCAGTAATGCTCTCTACCAGACGGCCGCGGTTTATGATCGTGAAATCAGTGCAGAGCTCTGATAATTCAGACAGGATATGGCTTGATATGAGGACTGTTACCTCTTCTTCACGGACAAGTCTGTTGATCATGTTCCTGACATCAACGATGCCCTGCGGATCAAGTCCGTTGACAGGTTCATCAAGGATCAGTATCTCGGGCTTGGACAGTATCGCCATTCCGATGGCAAGCCTCTGTCTCATTCCGAGAGAGAACTTCTTGACCTTCTTGTTCATATCATCCTTCAGTCCTACGAATTCAAGGATCTCTTCAATTCTTTCTGATGAGGGGATCCCCTTGAGGAGCCTGATATATTCCATGTTCTTATAGGCACTCATGTTGATGTCGAGCATTGGATTCTCGATAAGGAAACTCACTCTTCTTCTGTTTCTGTCGATATTATCCTTATCACCGAAAAGCGTGAAATAACCTTCACTCGGCTTTGCAAGTCCCGCAAACATCTTCATGATGGTCGTCTTGCCTGCTCCGTTCGGTCCGATAAGACCGCATATATGACCCTTTTCGACTTCGAAGCTGAAATCATCAACGACTTTTTGTCTGCCGTACTGCTTCGTAAGTCCCTTTGTCTCCAGTACGATATTGGACATACTGATAACCCTCCGTTCTTTGCTTTACGGCTTTATCTTACCTGCCGGCCGTTAAACGAAGGTTAAGTAAATGGTTAAATAAAGGTTAAATCAGTTTTTGAGACGGTAACCCATGCCCCATACGGTCTCGATATACTCTTCCGGGTCGTATTCCTTGATCTTCGATCTGATGTTGCTCATATGGACCTTAATGATATTATCGTCATCCATATAATTCTCTTTCCAAATGCTCTCAAAGAGATTTGCTTTCGAAAAGAGTTTATGGGGATTCTCGACCAACAGCTCAAGGATGCTGTATTCCTTGGCAGCAAGTGTTATCTCATTGCCGGATACAAATACTTTTTTAAGTTCGGTATCTATCTTAAGATTCTTAAAACAGAGCGGTTCCTTCTTACCTTTATCCTGCGCCCTGCTCCTTCTTAACACGGCTTCGATCCTGACAAGAAGCTCATCAAGATCAAAAGGCTTGGTAACATAATCATCAGCGCCGGACCTCATAAGATCTATCTTGGTCCTTGTCATGTCCTTTGCCGATACGATGATGACGGGAATATCAGAGAATTTGCGCACTTCCTCAAGAACGGCATCACCGCTTTTGAGCGGAAGCATAAGATCGAGCAGGACAAGATCCGGACTTTCATCCCTTATCACGCGCAGAGCATCAAGACCTGTCGTTACTGACAGGCACTCATAGCCTTCATCGCTCAGATAACTGCGAAGAAGGGCATTTATCTCTTTATCGTCTTCAGCGATCAGGATCTTGTATTTCATGCTATTAATTATACACTCGATAAGGTCTTAAAAGTCTTTCTTCATTAATTCCCAGAAACTGATTGCGCTTGCAGCGGCGACATTAAGTGAATCCACACCGTGATACATGGGGATCATGACACGGTAATCACAGGCCTTAATGATATCTTTGGGAAGGCCGGTTCCCTCCGTACCGAGAACGACTGCAAGTCTTTCATTTGCACGGATCTCATCATTATCGACTGATGTCGAATCTTCAGTCAGAGCCATTGCGACAGTCTTGAACCCGTAAGACTGAAGCGTATTTATAAGATTGGTCCCTTCGGACTGTGCCTGTGAAGCCTTTGCCCAGGGGAGCTGGAAAACAGTGCCCATACTGACTCTTGCCGTACGTCTGGTAAGCGGATCCACTGACGCATGTGTAAGGAGTGCGCCGTCCATCCCGAGGGCTGCTGCCGAGCGGATTATCGCACCGACGTTTGTGGGATTTACGACATCAAACAAAACCGTTATCCGCTTTTTATCCTTACAGAACTCTTCGACCGGAATCTCAGGCTTTCTCCTGAATGTCATCCACAGTCCGCGCACCAGTGAGTGCCCTGTAAGATTTATCGTGACTTCTCTGTCAGCGGTATAGACCGGTATGGAATCCAGTTTTTCCTTTCCCCATATCTTTTCGATGCTCTCGAAAACAGGTCCTGCCTCAGCTTCCAAGCGCCCGGTCTCAACAAGCATGGAAAGCGGCTCATATCCTGCCTCCAGTGCCCTTATGCTCACGTAAGCAGTCTCGGCAAGAAAGATCCCCGGATCAGGAGCAAAACACCCTGCCAGCGCAGTATCCGATGTTCTTGCGAAAACATCCAATTCCGGAGCGTTAATGTCTTCTATACTGATCAGGTTCATGGCTTGGTCATTCCATATTCAGGCGTGTGACAGATCAGGGAAATACAGTTTGTCACGTTCTATGGATTGAAGTTGTTTCCCTCTGTAGAACAGTCTGTAATCCTCACCGCCGTCGTAGATCTCGGCATCACACATATATTTATCTTCTTGCCTCGGAGTAAATCCCAACCTTATCCTGTCGTCCTGTATCTTGATTCGGCATAAGATTTCCTGAAGACCGATATTCTCTCTGCAAAGCACAGACCCCAGCACAGCACCGTCATCCTGATTAAGGACGATGAAGCAGTCTATGTCATCAGCATAGTAGACGTTATCAAGACCTGAAGTATAGAACATCTGCAGGCCGAACTTGTTTAGCTGTTCAAAAGAAGAATGGAATGCACTCTTCCTTACAAGATCCATGTAGCGGGCCTTCAGTTCGGTATCCGTGTCCATGACCTGTCTGAACCTTGTGCCTGCTTTCGCGGTATGACAGAAATCGTTTTTCACGTAGTAATGATACTGATTCTCCGTAAAGAAACCCATCTTCTGATAGAACCCTTCTGCGCTCAGAGCACCGAACAGATATATGCCGTCGCTTTTTTTCTCATATTTACGGATGACATGCTGCATGAGCTTTCCCGCAAGGCCATGATTGCGGAAGTTCTCGTCAGTCATTACGGTTCCGATCTGAATATAGTTCCGCTCTTCACCGTTTTGAGAAAAACGCATGATGTTGGCAGAGACATTGGACACTATTTTTCCGTCATGAAGAAAAGAGTATGGAATGTAGTCGCCTTCGAAATATCCCTGAGTGACCCAGTTCTCGAAATCAAATCCGAAAACTTTCCTTGTCAGGTCATTCAGCAGATGACGGTATTTTTCGTCATTCATATAACCGCTTATGATCTTCATCTGTCTTGTTCCGATAAATGACATATCCTAAAGATCTCTTCGTAGTCTCCCTTAAAGCAGAACGTGTTCATCCCGGCTTTCCCGGCACCTGAGACATTGTCATCCCTGTCATCGATAAACAGGCATTCTTCAGCCTTAAGCCCGTATCTGTCCAAAAACACCTCATATATCTCAACATCAGGTTTGAGTATATGATAATCAGAGGATACAAAAACTCCGTCGAAAAAATCAAGCGGCAGGAACTTGGGAAAATAAACATAAAACAGGTCGCTGGCATTGGACAGGATAAAGATCTTATATCCGCTCTCTTTTATACGCCCGCAGAATTCCTTCGCTCCATCCAGAGGTGTCATACAAATATCCCAGTTATCCGCACAGTTTTTTAATGCAGCGTGATATTTCTCAGGAACTCTTTTCTTTACCAGATCGAACCTGTCCTTATCCTTTATGTCGCCTCTGTCACCAAGCTTCCATTCCGGACCGTTGAACAGTTCCTTCATGATCACTTCTTTTTCCTCGTCAGAGGAACAGAATGCATTTAATACATATCCGGGATTATAGTCCAGAAGGACATTTCCCATATCAAGAACAATATTTTTTATCATTATCTAAAATAAACTCCGTTATTTATGTTGCCGGCTGTCCCGGTTCTGAATGAACACCGTACCGGACTTTCTCATATTCCTTTTTAAGAGATGCTATCTCTTTGTCACCGCCTGCAAGAAGAACATCCTCGATCTGACCCGGTGATGAAGAATCCGAGACAGGGAGTCCCTTCTTTATTGCGCGGCGTGTCTTGTCGTAAAACCGTTTCCTGATGCGCCTCTCATATCCTGAGCCGAAATCACGGTTTTTTGCGACCTGACTCTTCTTCTCCGGAGGGATGTCCTCGATGGTATCGATAAGAGCATCTTCCTCTTTCATATTCTCCTGATGTTTGGGCGCGCTTTTGATAAATTGACGCACAGAGTTAAAGACTAATATCGCGATCAGGATAACGATGATCACGGCCAGGATCTGTAAAATGAGTATGCCAAGCCATCCGCCTCCGCCAAAATCCCAGTCATCACCCTTGTCACGTCTTATGGGAACATATTCCTCATCAATATGAGGATCGAAATCTCTGAACAGATAAGCGATCAGTCTCAGGATGGCATCAACGATCAAAGCGTATAACTTCGACAGCCATGCATAAGGAGATATTGCAAGAACTCCCAGCGTGACTGCGATAACACCTGCAAGGAATGCAACTGTCTTATAGTTCTGCTTTTTAAGAAGTGAAGACGATCTGGATATCTTGTGGATCGAATGATAATACTTGGTATCGAAAACCGCGATCTGACGCATGATGATGTAAATGGCTGTCATAGCAACCGTATTGAACATGATATCAGCTGCAAGATCCTCCCTGTGTGTTATCAGGCAGAAGAAATATCCGAAAACATGAATGCCTGCAGGCAGAACGATAAACTGCGTATCGGCTGCCATAAAAGCAGGTTTTAGACGGTACAGGACAGAAAACACCGTGAATCCGAAAAGCAGCAGGATAAGGCAGATCCTGTTCGCGGTCCTGAGTCCGAACTGGAGCTGCGGGATCTGAACAGCCACAAGATAGAACAATACCGATACCAGCAAGTGGGAGATCAGCATTTTGAAAAAACCGTATTTCCTTGCTCTCCTGATAAAGGTATGGATGACAGCGACTATAAGCAGCGTAAACTGCGGATAAATCTCTACGGTTATTATCTGGATATAGCATTTGAACAGTGTCATGCCGGTAATTATCGTAAGTCCGATAATTACCGAAAGAAAGATCTCCGAGATAAGACTGTCACGGACAGTATGGATGGTAAGACCGTGAAGGTTCTTTGTGGTATTGCTGGTGGAATTGATGTCACGGAGATCAGTCATGACCTAACACCTCCCACCTTTTGTAAGAAGAAGCTATCTCAGGTTCCAAAGTTACTTCCGGTGTGGTCTTATAGCTCGGCATAAGCCAGTAAAGTGCCGGACGGCGTGACTTTATCTCCGCAAGCAGCGGACGGAAACTTCCGGAATACTGCGGTGAGATAACAAGGATAAAGTCATTCCTGTCGGTGTTAACAGTATACTTTTCAAGTATTTCCTCGAACGGTACGACGGGCTTGTTAAGATCTATCCTCGCGAGCATTATGGCACGTTCCTCGAATTCTGCAGCTCCGGATTCAATTCCGGATATTGCCGGCATACCGGTGATGTGGTCACGGCCGTTAGTATAGATGGAAGCCGGAATGCCCATCTCAGCGAGATCTGAAAGATATGTATAAGCCAGACTTATCGACTTTTCGAGCAGAGAAGTGGAACGTCTCTGATTATAGAAATCGAGATTAACAAATATGTGCACCTTCTGCGCACAGGTCGAAGCATCCTGATTGACCATCAGTTCACCGGTACGGGCACTTGCTTTCCAGTTTATGATCTTCATTGGGTCACCCGGTGCATATTCCCTGATCCCCGCAAGCGTGAACGGATCGGTAAGCATCGTGCGGCGGCACTGAAGCTCACTTTGTGTTATGGAATTCAAAAGCTTCATCTCACCGGCATCAATTACTTCCGGCAGTACGACAAGGAATGAATCGCTTTCAAAATCCTTAACAAAACGTTCTGTAAGAAGGAGATCCGATGTTGTGATGCCGACTCTTGAGAATACAAAATAACCGCGCTTGGTACACTTGGCCTTGATGCGCCTTGTATGCTTGGAAAACGGCTTCATGGTAAGCATGTCTTCGCGGTATAAATGATCTGAAGACGATGTGTTCATCATGTCGTAGAATTTGATCTCACGAGGCGACTCGAACTTAAGGATGATGAACGGAAGAGGAAGCCGCTTTTTGTTCTCGGCAACTTCAATCAGCTCGACATCTTCTCCGAAGTTTGCAATGTTTTTGGAGAAGTCGACCTTAAGGTTCAGATCATCGAGCGCGTGAAGCCTGTAGTAGACTGTCTCTACTATAAACAACACGGCAAATACAATGATGAGCACTACAAGTTTCATATCATGAACCGTTTAAATGTTAATTGCTGAAATCCTCTGTAGGACAGGGAACGCTGTCAAGGATACCTGTGATGATGGCTGCAGCCGTATCGCGCTTTGACATGAACTTTCCGTCAGAAGCGGCAAAACGCTGTGAGCGCAATGTCATACGGTGAGCAAGAACAGGCACGGCAAGTTCCTTGAAGTCATCAGGAACACAGTTAGTCCTGCCGCGAACGAATGCCAGAGCCTTTGCGGCTGATACGAACGCAAGGAGCGCACGCGGACTTGCACCGACTGAGATATCGGGAGACTGTCTTGTTGCCTCAACGATCCTTGCAGCATAGTCATAGAGGAGATCTGATACATAGATCTTCTTTGCCTGATCCTGCATCGCAAAGATCTCCTCTTTGGATGTAACGGGAGCAAGGCTTGTAAGAGGATCCTCAACTGCAAATCTCTTAAGGATCGATATGCTCTCATCATGTGAAGGATAGTCCATCTTTATCATCATCAGGAAACGGTCCAGCTGTGCTTCAGGAAGCGGGAATGTTCCCTGGGATTCCACCGGGTTCTGTGTTGCAATGACGAGGAACGGAGGATCGAGTTTTCTTGTCTGTCCGTCGACAGTAACCTGCTTTTCCTCCATGCACTCCAGAAGGCTTGACTGGGTCCTTGCTGTGGCGCGGTTGATCTCATCCGCAAGAAGGATATTTGTAAAGAGCGGACCCTGGCGGAACACAAATGCGTTTGCCTGGCGGTCAAAATAGTTGATTCCCGTCAGATCAGAAGGCAGAAGATCGATCGTAAACTGAACACGCTTGAAGTCGAGATCAAGTGACTGTGCAAGAGATCTTGCAGTCTTCGTCTTTCCCGTGCCGGGAACATCCTCAAGAAGAACGTGTCCACCGGCAAGAAGCGCTACGAGCAGGAGTTCTATCTGCTTGTCCTTGCCGACGATGACTTTGTTAACATTACCGATCAGTTTCTCAGAAAAAGAATTCATATGAATTATCCTTTCCGGCACATATAACAGCTGACAATGTGCGCGCCATATTCTTCAGATAAGTATACTATTTCCTGCTGTCCGTGATAACGGGGACAAATTATGGTTTGGAAATATTTATATTCAAAAAAATATCAATGCGTCAGATATCAGACTTCAATATACGCGCCGGCCTGAGCCTTCCACATGGCTTCGTATTTGCCGTGAAGAGCAAGAAGCTGCTCGTGATTGCCTTCCTCGACGATCTTTCCGTTCTCGAGCATAAAGATATGATCTGCAAGGCGCGTCGTCGACAGACGGTGCGATATAAAGATGACAGTCTTATCTCCTGTTGCCTTGAGCATTGCATGATTAAGCTGGTATTCGGCAATCGGATCTAATGCACTCGAAGGCTCATCCAGGATCATGAGACCGGCATCCTTGTAGAACACTCTCGATATCGCCAGTTTCTGCGCCTCGCCCCCCGACAGATTGATACCGTTATCACCAAATTCGGTAGTGAGCATTGAATCAAGTTTGTTATCAAGACCTGTCACGCGTTCATAAAGACCGCTGTCCTTAAGAGATGATATGATCTTTTCCTCCTGCGAATCATCTGTAGGACCGAGGACCACATTCTCGCGGATCGAACCGGCGAAGATATTGAAATCCTGGAAGACCGCACCGATCGAATCACGGTAGGATTCAAGCTCATATTTCCGGACGTCGACACCGTCAGATGATATCGTTCCTGAAACCGGATCGTACAGTCTCATAAGAAGTTTAACGAGCGTCGTCTTGCCCGCGCCGTTATATCCGACAAGAGCGATCTTTCTTCCGGGCTTAATAAAGAGATTCATATTGTCAATGACATTGGGTGTCCCGGATGAATAAGCAAACGATACGTCCTTCAGATCGATCCTCTTTGCATCCTTGCCTGCTTTTTCATCGCCTTCGGATACTATCTTTGACTTTGTATCCATAAAGTCGCGGATCTTCTGGATATAAAGGCTGGTCTCACATGATGCGGGATATGTCTCGGTAAAGACATTCATGCTGTGCTTAAGCCTTCCGAACGAGTTGTACAGAATGGCAAGTGTACTGATGGATATGTTCTTCGTAACAACGACCATAAGGATCAGATATGTGATATAGAGCGTGTCGCAGATAAAGAAATTGGCGATGTGCTGCCGCATAAACTCTATAAGGAAACGCTTCCTTGCATACTTCTTATCAACTTCAATGATCTCTTCGGAAGCCTTGTCAAACCTGTCGTACATGATGCCGGCAACATCAGGGTTCATCCTGATCTCCTTGGCATAGTCATTGAGATAGAAGATCCTCTCGATATATGTTCTCTTGCGCTCGGACGGATTCCTTTCTATCCTTGCCTTGTAATTGACCTTGATGAACTTCTGATTGAATATGTAGCTCAGCACAAAAGATGCAATGACAAAAAGGATCGAGGGCTTGTCTTTCACGATGAAGTAGATGCCGTTTGAGATAAAAGCCGTAAGACCGCTTAGGACATTTATTATGATCCCTTCGACCTTGTCTATCTGTTTGTCGACTTCCGACAGCGCGAGGACCTGTGAATTATAAAACTCCGGATCATCGTAGCAGGCAAGATCGACCTTTGAGGCTTTCTCGTACAGCATGAGCTTGATCTTTTCCTTGACCTTCGGACGCTCTTTTTCCATGATGTAATCGCCCGAAAATACCGTGAACAGCATTCCGAGCGTGATGGCAACCGCAAGGATCATGATGACCAGGAAAACCCGGTCAAACGGATAACCTTTCTCGGCTGCTTCAAGCACATATCCGATTCCGACCGTGTGCTCGAAGAAGATCGATAACTGTCCTCTTATGGCATCGAGTGCCGGTATTATTACGAATGAAGGTGATGCTTTTATCATCAGTTTCAGAAGATAGAGATTATTCTTCAAAACGACAGAAAGAGGCTGCTTGATCTTCTTATTATCAAGGTTATTTTGGTCCTTGCTCACAAGATCACCTCCTCTTCGTTTTCTATCGCGAGATAATTCATCGCCTGGCGCTTATACATCTCATAGTAGCTGCCTTTGAGTGCGATCAGTTCCCTGTGTGTGCCTTCCTCGATCAGGCGTCCTCCCTCGAGAAGAAGAACACGGTCACAGTTCTTAACTGATGAAAGACGGTGGGAGATAAAGAGCATAGTGTGATCCTTACCTTCCCTGATGATGTTCTTGAAAAGTTCAAACTCCGCGATCGGGTCAAGAGCGCTTGAAGGCTCGTCAAAGATCTTTACGGGAGAAGGCTTTGCAAAGGTCCTTGCGGCGGCAAGTTTCTGGTTCTGTCCGCCTGACAGGATGATGCCGTCCTCATCGAACTCTTTTGTCATCATTGAATCTATCCCGCCGGGGAGCTCTTCGATCTTATCCAGTATGCCGGTCCTTGCAAGGCTCGATCTTACGATCTCATCTTCGTTCTCCATATGCCTTCCCATCAGGACGTTCTCTTTGACAGTCATGCCGAAGATCTTAAAGTCCTGGAAGGTTGTGGCAAACAGTTCACGGTATGCCCTGAGATCATACTCGCGGATATCCGTTCCGTTTAAGAAGATCGCACCTGAAGTCGGATCGTAAAGCCTTAAGAGCAGCTTTATTATCGTCGTTTTCCCCGCTCCGTTATGACCTACAAGCGCAACAGCTTCATCCTTGTTTATCTTAAATGACAGATCCTTTATCGTCTCCTCATCCTTATATGAGAAAGAGACATTCCTGAATTCAAGCGTCCTGAACTCATCCGGAATGATACCCTTCTGATCTTCAGGTATCTTTTCCTCATACTCGAGAAAACCTCTGAGATTATTAATGAACAATCCGTTCTTGATAAGCTTTGTGATATCCTCGAACAGCCTTATCAGGATCCATGTTGCAGCCACCATAAGGCTCGTCATTATCGTTAACTGGGCAAGCGATATCGTTCCTGCGACCTGCTTTTTGTAATAGGCATAGATAAGCACGCCTTCAAACATGACAGTGAAGGTGAAGGTTATCCTCAGCACATTAAGGCTCATATTCGGGAAAGCATACTTGACCGCGGTCTTAACGATCTCCGCAGTTGCTTCGCCGTAGCGGCGCGTTAATATATCGAAAACCTTGCTGAGCCTTATCTCCTTTGCACCGTCAGGCAGATACATCATACGGTTTACATAATTCAGCACCTTATTGTTCGGAGCCTGTTCGCGGTAACGCTTGAGTTCATATTTACTCTTTAAGTTACCGAAAACAAAGTTTCCCACTATCGGTGAGAGAATGAAGATAACGGAAAGCTTATCGATATCGAACATCAGCTTGAAGACGAACACGGAAGCAACGGTTCCTATTATCGCTCCGTTAAAGCTCTTTACGATCTCCATCACCTTATCTGCCGAGCCGTCGATCGCCATAGTGTATTTGTTGTAAAACTCAGGATCTTCATAGCATCTGAGCTCTACATTTCTTGCTTTTGCGAAGATCTTTTTGTAGATACCGTTATGAAGCTTTGTCCCTTCGATCGTGAAAGTAACCTGCTGTGTGTATGCATCGTAGATCTTCAGTAAGGATAAAACCACTGCGCTTATGCATATGAATGAAAGGATCGGCTTTAGGCCGTCACCCCTGTCCAGAGCCTCGATTATTATCCTCAGGAAATAACCGTCAAAGAATACCCATTCGGCATAGCCTATGAGCATGCAGAAAAACGCCCCGGTCACCGCAGGCCTGCTGAACGATCCGGCAAGTTTTACCGCGTATACATCATTCTTTAATGTCTGCCATAAAGACAGTTTTTCCTTATTCTTTTCCTTACCCATAAATCCCCGTAAAACAAAAACAGCAAAACTGAATCAGAGCATTATTACATAACTCTGCCCGTAAAACAATCTAAATTTTTGAGAGTAGGTTACAGATCCTTATACATCAGTATCTCGTCGTGATAAGTTCCGTCATCAAATCGGAGTGCGTTATGCCTTACTCCGGTCTCGATAAAACCGCATTTCTTATAAGTTGCTATAGCCTGTTCATTCTCTGATACAACTTCAAGATCCATCTGGCTCCAGCCCACTTGCCTGGCAAGTTCTGTCATGTATCCGATCATGGCCTGACCAATGCCCAGACCCCAGTATTCCTTATACAGAGCGATCGCCATGGAACATCGGTGGGTGATCTTTCTCTTATCGCCGATACCGTTGACGCTTCCGTTTCCGGCCACCTTGCCGTCGACTGTTGCGAGCATCATAACAGCATACGGGTTTTCGAGCAGGCTTCCCAATATCTCCTTCTCTTTTTCCAAGGTGAAGTTTACTTCATCCGGATAACGCAGAAGGAATTCCGTCTCCTCTGATGTCTTTTTCATGTATTCGATCATCTCACCGGCATATTCGGGCGAGTTGGGTTTCAATATACATCTGCGACCATCCTTAAGGATGATCTCTCTTTCTTCAAACTTCATTTTTGTATCCCGGTATCAGTTGTAATTTGCGGTGATCTGCTTGCAGAGATCGACAAAGTCCACGGTGAGCTTTCTTAAGCGGTATGAGAAATAGCGGACTATCATATCAACCTTGATCGGACAGGATTTGATAATAGATTCCAGATCTTCCTTGTAGACAAATTCCACATATGTGTCATCCGATTCAGCGACTGCAGTACAATTCCTCGGTTCATCAGTCAGCATGCCCATCTCTCCGAAGAAAGATACCTCTGTAAGATCCTTGATCTTTGTCTGATCAGGCGTGCCGTAGCTATTATATAATCCGACACTTCCGCCGCGTACTATGCACAGGCAGTTATCGTCCTGTCCCTCTTCAAAGATAACAGCTCCGTTCTCGAACGCACCTATCCTTCCGGGACCTTCATCAGTAATCTCCTCAAATGCCTTTTTGATCATTGCCGGACTCGGCTCATTGATCACAGGCTTTTCGGACTGGTACTGGGCTGAATGTTTCTTTATCTTGAAGAACAGGATCTTATTCTTCTTTTCAGCCTCTGCTTCACGTGTCTCTTTAAGCAAAGCCTTGGCATCGTTGTAATCTCTGACCATGGTCTTCACCTTATTGCCAAGGTGCTCGACGAACTTGATCACTTCTTCGGGATTTTCCGCAAAGTACGTATCAAGAGAATCCTCTCCGACCTCCATAACACGGACACTGCACTCGGCAACCACTGTTGCGCTTCTCGGGTATTTCTCGATCACGGCCATCTCGCCGAAATACTCACCCGCCTTGAGAACAGCTATCCTGAACTGCTCTTTCTTTCCGTAATCAGAATAAACACCGACATTTCCGTCCAGGAGCCGGAAGAAGCTGTTACCGATATCACCTTCTCTGATTATCACTTCACCACTGCTGAATGACTTCTCCGCTAAACCCATAATGTTTACTTCCTTTCCGAAAAGATCATATGTATTAATTATATATCCTCAAACGGCAATCGACTATGTCCGCTCCGGAATTTTTTGCAGGAAAAATCATCCGAGACTAAAATTCCTGAACACGGCTGTCCCGCCGTATCTTTCAGTGGAAAAGCATGAGAGCGCGAATCTGGCTCCGGTAAAATGGTCAAGCCTGAACCTCAGTTTGTGAGGTGTCCCTATCTGCTTGTATCCGTTATCAGTCTGAATGAAACACGTAGCCTCATCTTTTGTGAAATCACATTCTACACTGACCGTAAGGCTGCTTCCTGCAATCGCTTCCTTTGCTTCCTCAATGCCGGATTCTTCAGAAAGATCCCATGCGCCGCCCGTACTTATATTGCTCAGCATTACGGCATATAGCCTGCCGTTCTCCTTCTTTACTCCCGCAAAAGCATAATCGCCCTGAAATGCCGAAAGACCGGCTATATCCCCGTCATTAAGTTCACCAGCATCCACTGTCACAGATGCCCTGCTGACCGGACCTTCGATCTTTTGTGTAAGTGTATTTTTTGCATGGAAGATATTTCCGGAGATCTTATCTGTCGTTATATGAAATCCTTTGTCAAATCTTATCAGGTCCGTATCAGGCTCATGATTAAACTGCCAGAATTCCTTATGCCCGTTATCAAAGTCATCGCTTCCGCAAAGACCTGAAAGCTCTGCTTCCTCCACTATATTCTCCTCATCGAAAACAGGTCTTCCGTCCTTCCATTCAAAAGGTACAACTACAGGAAGTCTTCCGATCGCACCGCTGTCCTGGAACATTATCAGGTGGTCACCTTCAGGACCTTTCACGATACCGCCCTGTGCTATTCCGGAATCTCTAATACCGAGATCGTTATCAAAGATATCGCAGCCGGTAAACTCTCCTTCAAGGCTGTCAGCAACATACATAGCTTCCACTCTTCTCCATCTGTCACGCAGGGAATGGATCATGAAAAGATAATATCTGCCGCAGATCTTATATATGTGCGAGCCTTCAAGTCCTAACATCGGATTGCCGGTGTCATCTGCTATCACGCGGTCAAGTCCTCCCTCTTCGGGGCCTGTCATATCATGATCTAATTCCGTCAGGTGAATATCGGTATTGCCATATACAAGATATGCTTTCCCATCATCAAAAAGAAGAGAAAGGTCATGGTAAAAACCTTTTATTTCACTGCGTTTCCACGGATCTTTAAGATCAGATGATCTGTAAAGGTATGTCTTGTTCATATCATTCGAGGAGAAAGCGACATAAAAGATCCCGTCATGAAATCTCAGTGTGGGCGCCCACATTCCTTTTCCGTAAATATATCCGTCACCTTCAAGTCTCTGATCCGGAGTGCTCTCAAGTCTTTCAAAAACATAGGAATAGTGTTCCCATCTCCTTAAATCCTCAGATCTTAATATCTCCCCTCCGGGGAAGAAATGCATTGTCGTTGTTATCAGGTAATAGTATCCGTCGTGAAATATCACATCCGGATCAGGTATATCCATGTTGAAATGATAACAAGAACTCATTTTCCGCTCCGCTTACGTCAATCCTTCTTTTTCTTCTCTGTGAAATATACCGTGTACTCCTCATCCGTTACTTCATAAAGCGGAATGAACTCGATATTTACCGGCTGCATTCTCGTCGTGTGGCAATTCTGCTTCCAGGTATATGTACTGTACATATGCTCTGAACGCGGAGCGAAGATCTTATCCGGCTCGCTGTAGTCTCCCTCCAGTCCGCAGTCTTTGCCCGTAAGTCCTGCAAGTACCACAGGTCCCTCCACGGCCGCAGCAAGTTCCGGCATGCCGGGAAGACGCTCCATCTCGATGTGATCGGCAAATGCCACATAGACGGTATCGTCCTTCCATTCACGCGCGATCCTTATCAGATTGTCTTTGATATCCGGTTTTAAATCCTCGCCGTTTATGACCAGCGATCTTACCTCATCACACCACCCCGGAACGCGGAGTAACAGTGTTACATGCGTTGAAACAGGGCACTTCACGGTGAACTTCAACGACCAGCGGGATTTGTCCCCGCCCTTGTGGTCATCGAAAAATACCTGATTGTTATAGTCCTTCATCTCAGTTGACTGACAGATCGTGACCTCTGATCCGCCGATCTCAAACTTCGCGCATGAAGGTATATACTGCATTACCGAGATCTTATCATCTTCGGTGTAATAGATAAGCTCGGGATAAAGAGTCTGGGCCTGGACCATCGTGCCGTGACAGCACCAGAAGTCGTGTCTTTTGCTTCCCCACTTCTTTTTTGCACCCGGATTAAGAGGCAAAAAGTAAGAGGGCATCCCGGTGTTCTTATTCTGCTGGGCCAGGAATCCGTTATAGAGCGCACGTTCGATGTAATCGGCATAACGTGTATCACCTGTCCTGCGGTAGAGATAATCTGCCACGCGCACCATGTTATAGACTGTGCAGAATTCCTGATCCCTGTCGGAGATATATGAACCCATGGACTTCAAAGGTATCCAGAATTCGCCCGCATTCGCACCTGTCGTCGCAAACATTCCCCTGTCCGTAACCGCCGTCTTCCAGAACAGATCCGTTATGTTTTTCCAGTATCCGTCTCCGGTTATCTCATACATCCTTGCAGCACCGTGGATAAGAGGAATGCTCGCATTGGCGTGATCATCCGACAGACCGTCACCGCCTCGCTCAAGCTGGCTGAAAAGTCCGCTGTCCTTATAAAGATCTATGAGAGCCTGATACTTATAGTTGCCTGTAATAGAGTACAGTTCAGCCCACATCTCGAGCATTCCGCCCTGTTCACCCTTATATGTGATGCGCGGATCTTTCTTTATCATCCTCGCAACCCACTTTATGTACCAGTCAGCCAGTTTATCAACTACTTCAAGAGCTGTCTTATTCCCTGCAAACCTGTAGGCATCAACAAGCCCCATTACGGTCTTATGCATCGTATACTGCGGAGACCAGATATAATCAGGCTCTGCCATGAGATCGAAATACTTTTCCGGTATCGGACCGGTCCATTCACCGCCGTTCCTTTTCTGGCAGCGTGAGATCTCAGATACTATCTTATCCAGCTTCAGCTTAAGCTCCTCATCATTCTCACTTGCGATAAGACGTGATGCAGCCGAAAGCCAATGTCCGAGGAAATGTCCTCTGAGCTGACATACAGGCGCTTCCCAGCCCCAATGAAGCTTTGCGGCAGAAGGGTCTGATACCGCCTGTATTCCGGGCAGTCCGATGCCGGCCTCAATATAGAAATTCTGCAGAAGGCACGTCGTATCAAGCTCCATAAGATAAGCTCTGTTAAGATCCATGCGTTCTCTGAAAACTCCGCCCGTAACCTTTACGTTCTTTCTTTCAACTGAATCAGGCATAACCGGCACCTCAAGGAAAATGATTTAGATTAGGAAATGATCTTCATACATGAAAATTATATCATTCGATTTATCAGTAATTGGAAATAAAAGCAAAGCCGGAAAAGAAATAAATGAAAGCAGACCAATCGCAACCTGCCATGGTTGTTATACAGATCAGACTTTAGCAGTCAATGGGGCCTTCAAAAAGGGGTAATTTGTCTGCAGAAAACCAATAAGAAACGACACAGAATACCTAAAAAGCGACATGATATCACTAACACTTTCCGGAGAACGTTTTTGATATAAAACTAAAGGGTGACTCATTTTGAGACACCCCGGAAATATACTGATTAACCAAATTATCAGGCCTTTGAAGATAAGATCTTTACTTCTGCTTTTTCTTTTCCGTTTTCCTTATCCGTGAGGATTCCGGCAATGTATACTGCCATCATTAATCCGCCGATTACCGTAAGAGCGATCATGCCGCCTTTGGTAAGCTTATCAAGAACAGGGAAATATGAGACGACCATTGCATATGTATTCATGATGATGTGGAAGATGATGCCCGGAATGATCGAACCGGACTTGATCCTTACGACGCAGATGATCATACCGAGAGCAAATGCCCATACTGCCCAGACAAGGCCGCCGTGAGCAATACCGAAAGCGGCAGATGAGATCAATGCTGCAACTATTGAAGGCATTGCTTTTTCGAGCCTGTTAAATATATATCCTCTGAATACCACTTCCTCAATAATAGGTACGAAGATTGAATTTGCCAGGATCGCCTGCCAGAACGGATATGAAGTGAGTGTCTGCATACCGTTTTCGAGGTTCCCTGTAAGATCTTCGGGGATGGGAAGGATGCTGAGCATGAAGTTCATAAAGAACATGGCGCCGAGTGCTCCGGTGACTGTAAGGATGAGCTGCTTTCCGGAGACCTTTTTCATATCTGTTTCTTTTGCGAGATTTGACTTCTTAACCTTTTCGATCACGGCATAAGTGATCAGGGCAAGGATGGCCGATACCAGAAGGCAGATGCCTGTCAGGCTGTTCATCTCGGACTGGACCAGTGCCAGTCCCTCCTCAGCTGATAAGCCGGCTGCACCGTATTCCCTGCCTCTTACATATCCGAGCACCATGGATACGATAAGTGTGACTACGTTGGATACAGTGAAATATACAGCAAAATAAGCTATTGCTTTTCCGATCTGTTTTAAGACTTTCTTCATTTTGAATATTCCTTTCTTCATTGAACTGAGGCGATTGTAGCATCACTGATACACCTGTCCGGCAATTTGGAGTGAACTGTATTTTTTGCGTCGTAAACGGTATTGCGAACGGTGAAATGTTTATTTAGAATTCAATACAGTAATGTTATGAGGTGATCCTTAAATGCGTATTGCTGTATGCGATGATGAAGAAAGATACAGAGTTGAACTGAAGACTCTTCTTGATAAACTGCTCATAAATATCGATTGCGATATCGATACATTTGATGACGGCAAAAGACTTATGGAATCCTTCGCGGATGAACCGTATGATCTTATCTTCCTTGATATCGAGATGCCTGCCATCGACGGTATCACTCTGGCAAAGAAACTCAGAGAAAAGTCTGACAAGGTATTTATCATCTTCCTCACAGGACATGTGGAATACGCTCTTGAAGGATATGAGGTAAACGCATTAAGATACCTCACCAAACCCGTCGACATCGACAAACTCAAAGAAGTCATCAGATATGTTCAGGATAAGCAGGGCAGTTCACGTCATCTGATAATCAAAGAGGAAGGCATCGAGCTTCTTATAGACATCAAAGATATCGTCTATATGGAGTCCATGAACCAGAATGTGAAGATCGTGACTTCAAAAGATGAGCATGTCATAAGATACAATATCGGGGATTTTGAAGAACAGCTCAAAAATGACGGTTTCTTCAGGATCCACAGAGGTTATCTTATTTCTCTTTCCAAAGTGAAAAAAGTCTCCAAAAATGATGTCATTATGGATAATGAAGTCATCCTTCCCGTCAGCCGCAGCAACGTAAAAACTCTTAAAGAAGCATTGTATGCTTATGTTGAAAGGACGGCGTTCTGATATGACTGAAGAGATGATCATGTTTATCTACAGTCTGGTAAATGCCGTATTGAACAACGCACAGATAATCCTTGCAATGCTGCTGGTGATAATGGTGTCGGCATGCTTTCTCGGGCGTTATATCCAGCTGTCGAAAAAACTCGTTTTATCTTCACTTGGTGTATTACTTTTGACCATAATAAGCACCTTGATCCTGAACTTTATATATACGGACGATATAACCAATGAAGAATACTTCGTAATGAGCAACATTATGAGTATGGCTATGTTTGTCTATGGTTTTATCTTCTATCTGTTCGCTTTCAAGGAAAAGAAGTTCATCCGTGCTCTGGAATCCACACTTTGCTTCTATCTGTTCTCCCTTTACATCAGTAATTTCTCCCAGATATCGGTCATCTATCTTGCCGGCGGAACAGAAGAGATCTATGAGGACCTGTATTATAACAATTATGCTACAGGCCCGCTTTGGTTAGCGATCTCATCCGTTAATTTTCTGCTCACCCTGCTGCTCTTC
>JAEEGL012029110.1_pt1 | contig 27625 bp, 19 predicted proteins | sample 9134231 | NCBI WGS metagenome assembly JAEEGL01 (sample SAMN16246548, study PRJNA631951) | gut metagenome | biome: gut microbiome; feature: rumen; material: fiber-attached | host: Bos | place: Iran: Karaj | collected 2018-10
CGTCACAGGCTGGATTGGTGGCAAGGACGAGACCGAATCCATCAAGTTCGGCATCGCTGGCGCCATCGCCCACCCACAGGTTGACATGACCAAGGTGAACTACGCCAAAGAGCCCTGGGCACTCGAACCGACACAGATGATTGCCTACGTCAGCTGCCATGACGATATGTGCCTGGTTGACCGCCTGCGCGCAAGCGTCAAGGGTATCACGCAAGACGAACTCATCCGTCTGGACCTGCTTGCTCAGACTGCGGTGATGACATCGCAGGGAGTGCCTTTCATGCTCAGCGGCGAGGAACTGCTGCGTGACAAGAAGGGCGTGCACAACAGCTATAACAGCCCCGACTCAATCAATCATCTGGACTGGAAGAACCTGAGGCGTTATCCGCAAGTGATGGAATACTACAGCCGTTTGATCCACATGCGTCTCGCACACCCGGCCTTCCGCCTGGGCAACGCCGACTTGGTGCGCAAGCACCTGGAGTTCATGCCCACGCAGGACTTACTGGTAGCTTATCGTCTGAAGGATCATGCTGGCGGTGACCCGTGGCAGGACATCTATGTGGTGCTGAACGCCAACAAGCAGTCGCGCACGGTAAAAGTGCAGCAAGGCACCTACACCATCGTGTGCCGCGACGGCCAGATTGATGCCAACGGACTAGACACCTTCAGCGGCAACACCGTCACTGTCCCTGCCCAAAGTGCCCTTATTTTCCACAACTAGAAGCACTAGAATATCTAGAAAAACTAGAGGATCTAGAAAATCTAGAAAAACCAACGATAATGAAAAAAGCAACCATAATAATGCTGGTGGCGGCGGTGTTTGCCACCATGCAGGCCGCGGTCAAGGTTGACCGTATTGAGCCGACCGACTGGTATGTGGGACTGAGCGCTGTTCCGTCAGTGCAGCTGATGGTCTATGGTCAGGGCATCCGTGATGCCGAGGTGACGATTGACTATCCCGGTGTGCGCCTGGACAGTGTGGTGCGCCTTGACTCGCCCAACTACCTGCTGTTGTATGTCGATACTCGCCAGGCGCAACCCGGCGTAATGGAACTGAAGTTCAAGCAGGGCAAACAGAAGAAGGCGGTAAAGTATACCCTCAAGGCCCGCGAAAAGAGTGGCTCGGAGCGCTATGGCTTCACCAACGCCGACGTATTGTATATGCTCATGCCTGACCGCTTTGCTGACGGCAATCCCGCCAACAATGTGGTGCCCGGTATGCGCAGCCAAATCTGTGACCGCACGCATCCCAGTGTTCGTCACGGCGGCGACTTGGAAGGCATCCGCCAACACCTAGACTATCTCAATGAGTTGGGTGTGACTGCCCTGTGGTTCACTCCAGTGCTTGAGAACGACTCGCCCAAGGACATTTTCAACGACACCTACCACGGCTATGCCACCACCAACTACTACCGCGTTGATCCGCGCTTCGGCACCAACGAGGAGTACCGCCGCCTGGTCGATGAGGCACATGCCAAGGGGCTGAAGGTGGTGATGGACATGATCTTTAACCACTGTGGCTTTGAGCACCCCTGGGTCGCCGACATGCCCAGCAAAGACTGGTTCAACCTGCACGAATGGCTCAAGGAATCGAATGGCACCAGCGACTCGCGCGGCACCAGCTTCCAGCAGACCAGCTATCGTCTGGCTCCTGTACTCGACCCTTATGCCAGCGATGTGGACAAGAAAGAGACCGTGCAGGGTTGGTTTGTCTCGACGATGCCCGACTTGAACCAGAACAACGTGCATGTGATGAACTACCTGATTCAGAACAGTATCTGGTGGATTGAGACGGTGGGCATCGACGGCATTCGCATGGACACTTACCCCTATGCCTACGCCGAGCCGATGGCACGTTGGATGAAGACCCTAGACCAGGAATATCCCAACTTTAATGTCGTGGGCGAAACATGGTTCGAGACCCCGGCCTACACCGCCGCCTGGCAACGCGACAGCAAGATTGCCAAGGAGAACAGTTACCTGAAAACGGTGATGGACTTCTCGTTCTACGCCATGGTCGACTCGGCGAGCATCGAGCCCACCGATGGGCAATGGCGCGGTTTTAATCGCGTGTACAACAGTCTGGTGTTCGATTACCTCTACCCCAACCCGTCGTATGTGATGGCATTCATTGAGAACCACGACACCGACCGTTTCCTCAAAGAGGGTCACGACGCACAAAAGCTGAAACAGGCATTGGCATTGTTGTTGACGGTGAAACGCATCCCGCAGTTGTACTATGGCACTGAGGTGCTGATGAATGGCACGAAGCGCATCACCGACGGCTATGTGCGCAAGGACTTCGTTGGCGGTTTCCCGGGTGACACGCGTAATGCGTTCACTGAAGCGGGCCGCACTGCTGAGGAAAACGATATGTTCAACTGGCTCAAGACAGTGCTACACTGGCGGCAAGACAACTTGTGCATCATCCAGGGGCAACAGAAACAGTTCATTCCCTACAACGGCATCTATGTGCTCACCCGCAATCTGGGCGACCACAGCACCATCATGACAATCGTCAACGGAGCCAACGAGCCACGCACGATGCCTGTCTCACGCTATGCCGAGGTTATCGGTGACGCTACCGCCGCACACGATGTACCCACTGGCCAGACGATTGACCTCACGCAGGACATCACGCTGCCCGGCCGGGGCACCTTGATTCTCGAGTTCTGACCGTGAGTTCCCATCAGCTCAAAGAGGGTGTGTCATAATTCAGACACACCCTCTTTAAGTTTTCTTGCAAATCAAGAAAAGCCTTATCTGATTATCTTCAGCACATCAACTTGGTTACCTTTCACGCCCCTGACGATGTAGATGCCACTTGGCAAGGTTTCTAAAGTCACTCTGCCGTTACCCGACACCACACGTTGTCCGTTGATATTATATACATCAATGAGACCAGGGAAAGTCGCTTCATTACCACGCATGACAATTGCCTGTTTGGCTTCATTCAGGTTCTCTATGCCGCTGATGACAATCTCCGTGACACCACCCTCGTCGAGATAGAAGAAATAATCGCGGTCAGCGATGATATCATAGTCAGGCAACTGGATTCCATTGTTCCAATTATTGAAAATCAGGTGGTAAGCGCCATCATCGGTGTCGAGCAGGAACACCTTGTAGACTTGATTGTTGACAATCGAATCTCCCACACTTGCCTCACCGGGCCATGCCCCGAAAAGCTCGCTATCGCCCCACGCATACAGCCCCAATGCAGCCCAACCAGTGTTGTCGTCCACAAAGATGTAGTGTTTAGCCTGTGGAATCTTGGGCAGTTCGCCGCTGACGTTGAAGTCATCGATGCCAATTGCCATTGCCGCTTGTGCGGCATCACCGCTTGCCACGCTGATGTTCCATGCCAAATAGAGGTCACAGCCACGATCCATATTCACTGGGAGAACATTGCTCACCGCCAGAGTCTCTCCAGGTACACTGGCATATCCTGCCGTTTCGCTGTCTGGGTCAAAGAACGTGCGGAAATTGTCGCCTGCACTTGTCCAGTTACGTCCGTCAATGGAGTAGTACAGTTGTACGGCAAATCCTGCGGTATTGGCACCCTTGCGGTATTTCTCCACGTTATAACCCACGTTTACATTCTCTATTGATTTCTTACCGGTGTTAATCAGGTGTGCATAGACATTGACACAACGTGTGGCATTGGCGACACCTGTCGAGATACCTCCCAATGCTCGGTCGCCTGAGTCATCGGCGCCAAAGTTCCAGGTGCCATTCTTGGCGTTGCTGGCAAGATTCACGCCACCACTATACATCGTCTGTGTATCGGCTTGGTCAAAGCGCCCAAGGGTTCGCGGAGCGGTAAGGATGCGGTCAATTCGCCATGCTTCGGGCAATGATGCAGTGGCCTCATCGCCCATTCCATTGAAGTCCTGTGAGGCACTCAGCGTCTCCTCGTTCATTTCGATGGCAGGGAAAACAGTCACCTCGGTCTCGGCGGCAGCCACGGTCACCGTGGCACTTGCGGCGAACGAGCCACTGGTGGCGTCGACATTGAATGTGCCTTTGGTACCGTCACTGGTAAAGACGTTGTTGCTGTCCAGTCCGCCGCCACCGCTCAGCGTCACTAGCACCTCGTCGGTAGGCGCAATTTCCATGCCATACTGGTCGAGCACACTGATTTGATAATGGACTTGACCGGCATTGTGATCCACATAGTTAGTAAACCCATTGAGTGCAGCACTGGCATAGGAACGCATGCTGGTTGCTTCATCATCCGATAAGTCATCGGGCATATAAGTTATCGACTGCGGATCTTCACCGAATATCAAACCATACTCCATTGCTGCAGCCATATAGGTTGCCTTGGGTGTCGGGTGACGATCATCGAGGAACCAGGTATTGGCACCTGTCGTTCCCTCGCTGTCGTATACAGCCTGGTAGGCAAGTCCAACCGGGCATAATGTCACTCCCAAATCCAGTGCCACATCCCGATAGTTCTTAGCAAATGTGCTGTTGAATGTTGTATAGTTTCCCCAATCGCCGGCATACGCCCAGTTAACTGGCACAATGATAATGGCGTTTGGGTTGGGGCAATAATCGCGAATGTAGTCCACCCATTGCTTCACGTTGGCGCGGAAGGTCTCAACGTCTGTGCGTGGCAGTGAACTCTGCTCCTGCAGGATGATATGGCTCCATGCGTCACTACGCACGAGCATCTTGGCACCTGGATTACCGTCCTCGGCCACGCCGTCACCCTCGTCCCAATGTGCCTTCAGCGACTTGCCTAACAGGGTATGCTTGGTCCAGGTGGCATTCTTTCCCATCGCCTGGGCAATACTGTTGAACACAGCATCTTGGTCATTGTAATAGATGAGACTGTTGTTGAGCGACAACACTTTCACCTCTTCGGGCAGTTCAGGTACCAGCACCACATCTGCAGGCTTGAGCGTCATCGACATAGGTGTCGATGCTGATTTCTCCATCGAGAACTCGCCAGTCGCAAGATTGAAGGTCACGTCATAGGTGCCTGGAGCGGTCGACACGGTTCCGGTGCGACCTTTCAGCAGCGTACCGCTTGTATTGTCGCCGCTTAGGTCGTTCTCAGCACCCCATACGCCACCCATTCCCAAGCGTTGATAGATGCGCCAGTGGCTGAAACCGTCTTCGCTTGCCGGCATGGTCACCAACCCCGTGAAGATATTGTTACCATTAAGTATCAGTTCACCCGAGGCATCCATATAGTCCCAACCGTTGTTATCGCCAATAACATACACCGTTGTCAGGTCTGTATCGTCATCATCGCTCTGCAGCAGCAGTGTCGCCGCATCGGCAGTGATGGTGAGAATGATTTTCTTGCACACATAGGTATTTCCACCGCACGAGATGTTGTCATTGGTGCCCAACACCAGCGAATAGGGCGTGTCGATCAATGCGGACGAGCCGTTACTGCCGTAGTTGCACGCCGAACTCCAACTGGCATCAGCAACCTTGAAGGCTCCACTCAGCGTCTTGTCATACAGGGTATAGACACCATTTCCTTCATCGCTGAACTCCCAGTCACTGACGGCTCCCCAACTATTCACCTCGCCGCGCAGATAGATGCCCGAGGCCACAAAAGGCGGACGTGTGGGATCGACCCATCCTGTGTAGGTCGAAGGGTCGTCTATCTCGGTTACCTCATCGGCGGTGAGGCACAGATAGTAGTCACGATTGGCGGTGATGGTCTTGCTTACGCTCTTGCCATTACCGTTGCTGAACTCCAGCGTGTGACTCTCTCCATCCATCACCATCTCCCAAACCTTATAACCCACTCCGTTGATAGTACTGCTGCTGGTGGGTAGGATGCCATTCATGTAGAGTGCGCTCCACTTGGTGACATCTTCTACATAGATGTATGCCGCCTGATCTTGTGAAGCGAAGGTGGCATCTATAATCACATCGTCGATTGCCAAGCCCATAGCCTTGTTCGGACTGGAGCCGCTGGCCACGCTGATGTTCCATGCCAAATAGAGGTCTTGACCTGCAGGAATGTCAACCTTCAGTTGCTTTCCGCTCACCGTAGTCGTGCTGATGGGTACCGTAGCACTGCCTTCGGTGGCGCCATCAGGAGTAAAAAAGGTGTAGAAGTCATTGCCGGCACTTGACCATGCACTACCGTCAGGTGAACTATAAAGTTGCACGGCAAATCCTGCGGCATTGTCGCCATTGCGGTACTTCTCGATGCCGTAGCCGATGGTAAGTTTGGTGATGGCTTCCTCTCCGCTATTGTGCAGATGCACCATCACATTGATGCAACGTGTGCCGTTGCTCACCGTTGTTGACAAGCCTCCCACCGCACGGTCTTCGAGTGCGGCACTGGCTCCAAAGTTCCATGTGCCGTTGCTGGCATTGCTGGCAAGACTGGTACCGCCGCTATACATTACAGCGGTTGAAGCATTAGAGTAACTCCCGAGCGTTCGTGCAGAAGTGAGATTGCGCTCCACTCGCCATCCATCGGGCAAGTCAAGTGTGGCATCGCCAGCTGCGTTGTCCCACATACTGTTGAAGTCTTGTGAGACTTGCAGGACGGAACTTGTAAATTCCACCACATCTTGTGCCATGGCAGGACTGGGCCATCCCACCAGAATTGTTGTCGCAAAGACTAGAAAATGCTTTCTCATAATATAAAAAATTGATGATGAAAAAAAGAATTTTACACGAATAATAGTGCAAAATTACCCCATCAATGTTTCATAAGAAAGTGTGTCTCAGCAAAATCAAAACAGTCAAAATCGCTAAACCGTTGTTTCACAGTATGTTGCAGCACAAATGGCGTCTTAAAAATCAAACCGTTTCAGGCTCGGATTGAATGCGTTTTATGTCATCTTCAAAGGTGTCTTTGCTGATGGCGCGAGCCTTCAGGCGAGAGCGGTAGGTGTATATGGTCGTTATCGACGAACGAAGGATGCTTGCGATGTCCTGATTGTCGATGATGTCCAGTCGGATGAGGGCGAGAATACGCAATTCACGCGTTAATTGCCTATCATCTTTGGTCACTATCTGCTCGCCGGGTTGCAGCAGAAGGTTGACCTCGGTGATGAAGGTGGGATATATATTGAGGAAAGCCTCGTCAAAGCTGCTGTAGAACAAATTGGCATTCTCATGGTCAGCATTCGGATTTTTGAGTTGCGATTTCAGTTCTTTGATTTTGTCCTCCATGGCAAGTCGGTTTAGTGCTTTTCTCTGCTTCTCGCTACTGTCAATGAGCCTACTGCTCAACGAGAGGAAACGCCCAAGATATTGCTCTTTGATCTTATCGCGTTCGCGCAACTGATGGTTGCTTTTTTCCAAGTGTTCAACAGTAATATTTAGTTTGTCGTTGATGACCTTTCGGTTCTCGCTGAGTGCTCTGAATCTTTTATACAGGATGTTGAGGGCGATGACTCCCGCGATGAGCAGCAATGCCAACACAATCATGGCGATGAGCGTCATGCTCAGGTTACGGTAGTTCCTCTCTTGTTTATGCTGATAGGCTCCGATGATGCGCGGCACGAGTTGCGATGCCTGAACGTTGCGAAGCCGCGTGCCATAGAAGTTGGCATCGGCAACGCTCAGATTGATGTATCGGTAGGCTTTGTCAATGTCACCTTCGTCGAACAACCTTTCAGCGAGTTGGCGCAACGCTGAGTTCTCCATGATGCAACCCTCGATATCACTGGCTGCACTCATTGCCAACAACTCTTTTTGTCTTTCGTAGTCGCCGATTGTGCTGTAGTAGAACGCTAGCGTGCTGGTGATTACAGAGAATATCCGTTCGCCAGAGTGATGTTCATGCAATTTCTCATCGAGCATATCAATAGCCGCTTGCGTGCGTCCAATATCATTAAGGAAATTAGCCTCATTGAGCAGTCTCATGCTATTGTTGTCCATGGCAAGGGATGCTATCTTCTCACGATATTGTGTGAGTTGTTTTTGATAAAAACCCTCACAGGACACTCCTTTGTAGAATTCGACCTTAAACAAATAAATGTCGCTCCAAATCTTGTAATAGTCAAGTATCTGTTGCTGGTTCATCGCGGTCGTGTCGACATGGGTTGCCATATTTTCGGCCTCATCAAGCCTAAAGGCTTTGGTGAGGACATGCATCGCGTCGAGTTGGGCATCAATGGCAGCCTTGTTGTCATTGATCCGATGCGCAATTTCGATGTTAAGCGTGGCGTAGTGCAGTGCCGAATCGTTTTGAAACTCGACATACTCGTTGTAGAGTGTCTTGTTGAAATCCATTGCCTTTGTCAAGCAGTCCTCTCCCTGGCATGCTTTCTGCTTCTCGATTTTAATCTGCTCAATTTTCTGCTTCTTTTCGTCAATCAGTTGTTGATGACGTTCAATGAGTAAGTCAAGCGATGCAAAAGCTCCTTTGTCGTGTCTACAGCCAGTGAACACTGCTAGCACGACAGCAAGTAGGATATTTACTAAAAAGCACTTCATGTGATTTAAGATGGCTTCCTGTTCACCAAAGATACACGAGGGTGTGACAAAATACAGACACACCCTCTTTTGTAATCATCCCAAATCGGTTCTAGTTTTTGCCCAGCATGATGTTGATGACGGCGTTGACATCACTGATATCGACACTGCCGTCGTTGTTGATGTCAGCGGTATCTATCATGCCAATCTTGCCTAGCATAATGTTAATGATAATATTGACATCACTGATGTCGACCACGCCATCGCCACTGACATCCCCAGTCAGGGGTGGCGCAAAAGCCGCCAACTCATAGAGCGCAGGCAAAGCGCGGCCATTCTCATTATCCCACAGACTGGCATTGTACCAACTGTCGGTGACACGCTGGGTGTTCCAATTCAAACCATACTCATTGGCTTCGGGCCACCACCAGAACAGACCCGTCACACGGGGATAATTGAGCAACTTCTGGACTAGGTCGGCCGTGAAGGCACGTTGCCCCTCGTTGGTGATAGGATAGGTGCTGGAGTAGTCATAGTTGATATCGGTGGGTTGCCACTTGTGATAGTATCCCGTCTCGACAATCATGATTTCCTTGCCGTTGCAAGCCTGGTTGTTCAAGACATTATAGATGGCACTTTCCAGTTGGTTGAAGCCATAGTGAAAGAAAGGATAGTAACTCAGTCCTACGATGTCATAATCCACCGACGGGATGGCCTTGTAATAACTATTGAGTAACGAAATGTTGCGGACCAACTCGGTATGGATGACAATCTTGGCATTGGGACAGACTTCGCGACAGGCCTGGGTGGCATGGTTAAGCAGGTTGACGAATCGGTCAACTGTCGACTGATCCCCAACATTCAATTTCTTGAGTTGGCTGTTGGGCGTGCCCACTGGCCCCCAAAGCATGCCGTAAGAGATTTCGTTACCCGTTTGGATATAATCGGGTGTGGCACCAGCCGCAACCATCTCTTGCAGGCAACGACGCGTATAGGCATAGAGCGTGTCAGGCAACTGGTCCTCGGTAAGAGACTTCCACGCATCAGGGGTGTACTGCTTGACAGGGTCGGCCCAAGAGTCGCTATAGTGAAAGTCGAGCAACAACTTGAAACCCGCTGCCTTGATGCGGGTACCCAATGCCTTGACATACTCCAAGTCCTGACACACGCCCTGCCCCTTGTCATCGTCGGTAGCTAACGAGGGGTCAACAAACAAGCGAACGCGCATAGCCGTCAAGCCTTGCTCCTTCATGAAGCCCAGCATGTCGTTGATACGCTTTCCGTTCTTGTCGTAGTACTTGGCTCCATGTTGCTCGTACTGCATGAGCAACGAGATATCCCCACCCGCAACATTGGCTGTCGCCGTAAATGCGACGACAGCCAATATAATAACTATCAGTTTTTTCATTGCTATCCTTTTCCTAGCATGATGTTAATGACGGCGTTGACATCGGCAATGTCGATGTTGCCGTCACCAGTCACATCAGCGTTGCCAGGATAATCACTAGCCGGATTCTTCTGGAGCATGATGTTGATGATGGCATTGACATCAGCGATATCGACATTCCCATCGCCGGTTACATCGCCCACAATGATGTCACCGGTCATCAAGTCAGTGATGTCACGGACGGTATACTTGTTGGTGGTAGATGTTACCTCGAAATAGCGGTCGCTGTTGAGTCCGGTGATATCGACTGTCTGTTTGCCGCTCGATCCCTGGTCAAAAATGATGTTGAACGTATAACTGTCATTGTAGACGGGGAAGACACGGTAGTAGAACTTGGTGTTGCGTATGGTGGTGTCGGCAGTGATGCGCACACCGGGCCATGTGTCACCCAACTTGCCCTCACTGTCCCAAGCAAAGAAGAAGACATTGCTCCAGTTGTTGGGTGCCACCGTCGGGTCTTTGAGGTATATGGTCGCCCATGGTCCCTCAAAGGGCTTCTCGATGTCGTAGACCCGCGAGATAACCTTGGTCACCGTTCCGCCATTGAGCAGCCCCACCTTCAGTGTCATGCTATCCTCGATGATGAGCGTGGTGCCGCTCGCCACCTTTGTTCCGTTCGACGCAGTGGGTTCACTGCCATCGGTGGTATAGACCAGTTGTGCTGCAGGGTTCTCGCTCGCTGCGGTCAACCTGACAGTCACCGATTTGTCGTAGGTACCCGAAGCCTTGTCAACCCAAGGAGTCTCAAGAGCCACATCCATATAATAGCGGTAGTGATAGCCTTCGGCAACATTGACATAGACATCGGTGTCAATCGCATCCAGAATATTCGCATGGTTAGTGTTTCCGACCACGGTCAGTAACTTGCCATTGGCACCGGTTGTAATGACCGAATAATACTCTTTGTTACTTCGGAACGGCAGGTAGTTGGAGGTGTTTTTGATACCTACTGCCTTGCGCACGTCAATCATGCCCTTGATATCCTGCTTGCAGTCCATCCAATGCTTGAGGAAGACACAAGGCGTGCCCGGCATAGCGAGCATATAGGCATTTAATGCCAATGTGTCGGCCTTGATGGGGTCTTGTACAGCATTGCTCCGCTTCTCGGTGTCATGATTCTCGATAAAGGTCACGGCATATCGGCGGTAAGTGGTGTTGCTTGCAACCGATGTGCCACCCAGCGCAGTCCACTTTTTGGTCGTGTTGTTAACCACGTCACGGGCAGTATAGCGGAATGGGAAATCAAACGCGGCGCTCTGGACTTTACCGTCCACCTTAGTGCCGTTAATCCAGTTCTGCACATTGGTGGCGTTGCCATCCCAGTACTCACCCACCGAGAATTCGGGTTGGGCAATGTTGTTATACTGTCCGATGTAAGACGAGGCAAAGCCTTTGACCATATCATAGCGGAAGCCGGTGTAACCCAAGTCGTTGAGCAACATGTTCAGGTAGGCCTTGACATTGTCTTGGACGTTCTGGCTCTTGTGGTCGAGGTCACGCATGCCACTCCAATCTTCACCAGTATCATTGCTGGTGCTCAAGCTATAGCCATTCTGGTTTGCCCACGAAAGTGTCGCCCCGCCATCATCGTTCTTACAGATATCTGTTGACTTTAGCTGGTAAGTCACACCGTTGTAGTTCTCTGCTGGGAAGTCCACCCAGTTGCTCACATTGCCGCGGTGGTTGACAACCACATCAGCGATGGTGCCTAGCCCCTTCTGCTTGAAAGTGCTAATCATCGTGCGCAGTTCGGCCTCGGTGCCGAACGAACTGTTATAGTTGGTGAACCAATACAGCGGATCATATCCCATTGATTGGGAGCTCTTGGCGCGCGCGCTCTGCGGAATCCACACCAGATCGAAGTACTGCGCCAGTTCGTCGGCTTGCGCCGTGAGGCGTGTCCACTTGGTGGGAGTATACGAGTCCCAATAGAACCCCTGTAGCATCACGCCGCCGTAGTTGCTGGGCCATCCCTGAGCCAGCAAAAGCAAGGGTATTAACAGCCCCAATGCGGTGGATAGGAACTTTTTCATTGCTTTCCGAGCATAATGTTAATGATTGCATTGACATCGGCAATGTCGATTTCATTGTCATTCGTAACATCTGCCTTGCCTGGATAATCGCTTGCCAATGCCTTGCCAAGCATGATGTTAATGACGATATTGACATCAGCAATGTCCACATTCTTATCTCCGTTCACGTCACCGGTGGGCAACTGGTTGAGCGGGTTGGAGCCCTCATAGAAGCGCGTAACGTCAGTCACAGTGTACTTGCCCTGCCCGTTGAGCGTTTTCAGTTGGTAATATACATCCTTGTTCACCCCCGTAATGTCTACCGTCTGGACGTTACCCTGCTTGTTAGTGAAGAGGATGCTATAGGTGTAGTCCTCGTCATTAATGGGGAATGAAACATAGTAGAACTTGGTGTTCTTGATCATCACCGAGTCAGGCATGGGGTCTCCGGGCCAAACTTTGTGAGGATTAAGGATGCCATTGCCATCGTATGCCCAGTAGTTGACACTTGTCCAGGTCGACACGGTGGTGCTTGGATCCTTGAAGTAGACAGTTGCGTTGTGAGGTGTGAAGTCGCTGAGTGGAGCCACTTCATACTCACGGGTAATGACCTTGGTCACACTTGAACCGACCAACAGCCCCACCTTGAGAGTCATCGACTCACGCAGACGCAGCACGGTGCCACTGGTAACAACGGTACCATTGGATGCCGTCGGTGTCGTTCCATCGGTGGTGTAGACCAACTTTGCGCCTGACGAGGTGCTCACAGCGGTCATGGTAACGTTTTGTGCTGTCTTGTAGTAACCCGATGCCTTGTCGACCCATGGGGTATTACATGCCTTATTCATGAAATAACGATAGTGGTAACCGTCAACAATGCGCACATATTCTGACGAGTTGGGCGTGTAACCCGAAGTGTTGTTACCGACAACGGTGACCAGCTTCTTGTTTCCCGAGCCGTAGGTCTCGATGGCATAGTAGTCGTTGTTCTTGGCCAACTCAGAGTAGCCGCTGGTGTTGGTGATACCTACCGCCTTACGGACATCGATGAGGCCTTTGATATCCTGTTTGCAGTCTTTCCAGTGAGGCAGGAAGACACAAGGCGTGCCAGGCATAGCCATCATGAAAGCGTTTGCAGCGACGGTGTCACGCAACAAGGGGTCAGCGTGGTAGTTCTCGACATTACCGCGGTCCTCCAAGTCATGGTTCTCAACGAAGGTGACTGCATAGCGACGATAGGTACCGCCTTCTAGATAATCGGCATTGCCATTGCTCACGATGGGCCAATTGACATAGTTGTTGCGGTTCTCTCCCAAGCTCCATGCTGTGCCGTTGTTAAAGGCATCACGCACGACATAACGGAAGTCGAAGTCGAAGGCACCACTCTGGATGGCTCCATTGTAAGAAGTCGATTTCATCCAGTTGATGATGTCGCGAGAGTTGGTCCAGTGTTCACCCACACTATAGGTAGGCTGGGCATAGGCATTGTACTGTCCCAAGAACGAGCCATAAAAGCCACGCACCATGTCATAACGGAATCCCACATAGCCGATGTCATCGAGCAAAAATTTCAGGTAAGCCTTGACGATGGTTTGGACATTGCTACTGTAGTGGTCCAAGTCACGTGCGCCCGACCAGTCTTCGCCCGTGTCGTTGTTCGTGCTCAGACTCATCCCCGCTGCGGTGGCATGGGTTTGTGTCTCGCCGCCGTCATCGTCCTTGCAGACATCGGTCGACTTGAGTTGGTAGGTCACACCATTATAACTCTCAACGGGGAAGACTAGCCAGCCTGTCAATGCCGAGTGGTGGTTGATGACCACGTCGGTAATGACACCCACGTTGTTGGCGCGCAATGCTGCTATCATCTCACGCAACTGCGCCTCGGTGCCAAAGGTGGAGTTCTGGTTGAAGAAATAGAGTGGGTCATAACCCATTGACGGCCCGGCGGTCTTGCCGCTCTGTGGCAGCCAAATGAGGTCAAAATACTGCCCCAACTCCTCGGCTTGGGCGGTAAATTTCTCCCAGCGCGAGTCGACGAACGATTCCCAACGGAATCCCTGCATCATCACGCCGCCATAGTTTGCTGGCCATCCTTGTGCCAGCAGCATCACGGGCATAATCAGCCCCATGACAGTTGTTAAAATCTTTTTCATATTTCGAAGGTTAGATAAATTGCCTAATGTAGTCACAAAAATAGGAAAAAATCACAAAACAGCACCTAATTAAATAACAAATTGAAATGTCACAATTAATGCAAACGATTGCACTCACCACTTTGTCATGCGAGCCGACGTAGCAGCGGAAGCGTGAAAAAGCGGTGCGCCAACCCGGCTATCACCACCAACAGGACGAGATGGACGAGTATAGGCTGACTGTAGGCCTCGATACCAAAGTGGCCAAAAAGGGGTGCGACCAAATAGCTAAACGCCAGCGGAACGATGCTTTGTAAGACATACACCTCCAAGCTGATTTCGCCCAACCACACTAAGGGTCGCCACGACAATGCGCGCGACACCCAACCCTCACGGCCATGGTGCGTGGCCAGAGTGATAATGAGCATCGATACAGGGAGCCACCACACCAAAGCATCCTCCCAGGTGGCTAGCATCTCCGTGAAGTGGGTCACTCCCCACGCCATCACTACGATGAGTACAGTACTAACTTCGACAACTGTACACGAAGCCACACTTTGTGACCCATCGGCAGGTAGTATCTGAAACACCCTAGCAAGCACTATTCCCAACGCAAAATCTATCAAGCGAAGCGGCGGAAAGAAATAGGTGAAATCCAATTGCCCAGGTGTGAGTAATGTATAGCCCCACCATAACAGCGGTGTAACAACTACCATCGCCAATACTTGCCACCGCAGCCGAACACGGTGTTGCAAACAACGAAGCAAGGGGAAGCAAGCATAGCAGAACATCAACGAGCTGAGGAACCAGATAGGTTTGTTGACCGACAGGTAGATATCACGCACGGGGAACCAAGCCTGCAGAAGCAGAGCATTTAGTGTTACGGTAGCCGGGTCGAAAGGAATGGAAAAAGCCACAAAAAGCGCCATGAACATCGCCCACACCACCAAGTGCAAAGGATAGACGCGACGCGCACGTCGCTGCACAAAACTCCACCATGAGGGCACATCAATCTTTTCAAAGTCATGGCGCAGGGTTAGCAGGAATCCACTCAGTATGAAAAAGAAAACCACACCGCATCGTTCCCAGCCATCAAAAGCATGACACTGGTAATGAACCAATACAATGGCAAGGGCGAACAACCCTCGGAGCGATGTAAGAGACTTGTGCTTCAACACATTAGATATAATTGGTATAGTTACTGTGGGCGTGGCGGGCTTCGCGAATGCGGTAGCAAAAGTTGACCAGTGGTCGCCACCATGCCAACAAGGGAGCCGTAATCCACAACTGGGGCGCTTGAAGGACGGCGCAGAGTCGCGCCATGGCCCATGAGACCACGCCACACAACGAAATTAGGATGACAACTGCGGCAATGAGTACCACGGCATTAGGCCAGGCAGTTATCACGGCTGCTACGAGGGCAGCCAAACCCAGCCACCACATCCAACTCATGAATGCCTGGACAATGAAACTCTTGCGGCGCACCCTATGCGAGGTGAAGTCACGCCGCACCTTCAGCACTCGATGGGCATGGCGAAGGTTGTCATAGTAGACACTGACTTGACTATCAGGTGCCAGCTCAACGCGAGCAACACGACCTTGGGCAATCTCACTGACAAAGACATCATCTTCTCCCCAGAGCAACTCCATAGAGCGAGAGAAGCCACTGTGGTCGAAGAAGATTTGTTTACGGTAGGCAAGGTTCTCGGTCACGCCACGGTAGGGATGTCCGTGGACGGCGCTGAGCAGCCATTGCGCGCCCGTGCTCACGGTGTCAAAAACACGTAATCTGCGCCCCCAGCGCTTGTCGCGGTGGTAACGGTAGTGCGAGTAGCCCAGCACAATGTCAACCTCTGGGGTAAAATTACGCATCATCGTGGTGAGCCACTGTTCGCTAGTGACACGGCAGTTGGCGCAAGTAGTGAGTACAATATCATACTGCGCAGCCTTGATTCCTATCATCAAGGCGAGTTTCTTGCGAGATAGCGTACGCGTACCATGAGGGGCGAAAGTAATGCGCAAGTTGGGGTGCTCGACCTTGAGGGAACTGAGCGCGTCGCTCGTAGACTCGGCTTCGGAGTTGGCGACAACAACCACCTCAAATTCAGGGTATTCCTGCGTCAGCACCAACGGCAAGAAACGCGACAACTGTCCAGTCTCGGTGCAGGCATCTACAATGATTGACACCGAAGGCAACTCATCGACATAATCACGATTCTGTTCGTCAAAGTCGACAAAGCGACTCAACCGCTTCGCCCTGAAGCATTGCCATACGGCGTAGGTTGCTCCTAACAACAGCCCTGCTGCCAGCAAAATGCCAGTTAACAATGAGATATCAAATGAAAAAAACATATCCAACTTGAAAAAAACATGCAAAGATAGCGAAAAGTTTTCAGCCAAAAAAATCAAAAATGTTGCTAAAAGGGTTGACAAAGGCTTTTTGAGGTTGTATCTTTGCACCAAAATTCAAAAGAACAGAAAAATGGCAAAAGAAACCAAGAAAACTGACAAGCCCCAGCCAATGATGCCGTTGGGCAAGGTGAATTTCATCCTAATGGCTGCATGCATGCTGCTCATCGTCATCGGTTTGTGCCTGATGGGCGGTAGTGCCAATGAGGGTGATACCTTCAACTACGAAATCTTCTCATCAACTCGCACCACGGTTGGTCCCATGCTGGCGCTGCTGGGCTTCGTGTTGATGGCACCCGCTATCCTGTATCGCAAGAAATAGTATATGGATATACTTCAAGCAATTATTATTGCCATTGTTGAAGGACTCACCGAGTTTCTTCCTGTTTCATCAACAGGGCACATGATCATCACCCAAAACCTGCTGGGTGTTGCTCAAGGCGATGCTTTTGTGCATGCGTTCACGTTCATCATCCAGTTTGGTGCTATCCTCTCTGTAGTGGTTCTCTATTGGAAACATTTTTTCCGTCTTAACCGCACCCCAGCACCTGTTGGTGCATCGTCGTGGCAACGATTCAAGCACAAGTGGTACTTCTATTGGCTACTGCTCGTGGGAGTGCTACCCGCCGTCATCATCGGTTTGGCCGCCAAGAAGTCGGGTCTTCTCGACTGGCTGCTCGACAGTGTGCTGGTCGTGGCCATCATGCTGGTGGTGGGAGGTGTGTTCATGCTTTTCTGCGACCGCATTTTCAACAAGGGTAGCGAGGCCATAGAGTTGAACGAGCGCAAGGCTTTCAAGATTGGTCTGTTCCAGTGTATATCGGTTATTCCGGGCGTGAGCCGCAGCATGGCCACCATCGTAGGCGGCATGTCACAGAACCTTACCCGCCGCAAAGCAGCCGAATTTTCATTCTTTCTGGCCGTGCCCACTATGGCTGGTGCCACCTTGCTGGATCTAGTGGACCTGTTCAAAGACAATGCCGAGTGGGCGACTTCCCACAATATACTGGTCTTGGTGATAGGTTGTGTGGTCGCCTTCATCGTGGCACTGCTGGCCATGAAGTGGTTTGTGAGCTTCTTGACCAAGTATGGTTTTAAAGCATTTGGCTGGTACCGGATTGTAGTGGGTGTTATCATTCTCGTCTTGCTGTTGAGCGGCCAATCGCTGCAGATGGTGGACTAGAAAAAAGCCCCCTGAGTACCATCATCTTAATTGTATGTTAAACCCGATAGCAGGCGAAATATTTTGCATTGACAAGCCGCTGGAGATGACCTCGTTCAGCGCGGTGAAGCAGATACGTGGACGGTTTCGTCGTCATCTGAACCGCAAGAACATCCATGTGGGCCATGCCGGCACGCTCGACCCACTGGCGACCGGCGTACTCATCGTGTGTACAGGTCGCCTGACCAAGCGCATCGAGGAGCTGCAGGCCGGCGTGAAAGAGTACATCGCCTGGATTCGCCTAGGCGAGACCACGCCATCGTTCGACATGGAGACCCCAGTCGACGCCACCTACCCGTGGGAGCACATCACCCGCGAACAAGCGGAGCGCGTGCTGCAAGAACAGTTTACTGGTGCCATCGAACAGGTGCCGCCAGCATTCTCGGCCTGCAAAGTCGACGGCAAGCCCGCCTACAAGTTGGCCCGAAAGGGCAAGGACGTGGAGATTCGCCCCAAGACCTTAGTCATCGACGAGATTGAGGTGCTAGAGTGCGGTCTGCCTGCCGAGCCGACCCTGACTATCCGGGTCGTATGCAGCAAAGGCACCTATATCCGCGCATTGGCGCGTGACATCGGCGAGGCGCTAGGAAGCGGGGCGCACCTCTTCGGCTTGCGACGCACGCGTGTGGGCGACATCCGCGTGGAAGACTGCGAAGACCTGCACCACCTGCTAGACCGCTTGGACAATGAGGAATATGTCACCGCCGAGGAAGCCGAGGCACAACTGCTCGAAGCTGAGCGCCAAGCCAATCGCGCCCGTGCCAATGCGATGAAAAAGAGACGGCCTCACCCCCCAACCCCCTCTCCGGAGGGAGAGGGGGAATAAGTTTCCCTACCAGCACGAAGTGCGCTCTTAATTCTTAATTCTTAATTCTCAATTACATATGAAGCTCTCTGAATTTGACAACAAGATGCCGGTTGAGTTAATTGCCGAGCATCCCGCGAAGCATCGTGACGAAGCGCGTCTGATGGTGCTTCACCGCAAGTCGGGCGAGATTGAGCACCGCATTTTCAAGGATGTGCTGGACTATTTCAGCGCCAACGACCTGATGGTGTTTAACGATACCCAAGTGTTCCCAGCTCGCCTGCAAGGCAACAAGGAGAAGACCGGTGCGCGCATCGAGGTGTTCTTGCTGCGCGAACTCAACAGCCAAAACAAGCTATGGGACGTGCTTGTCGAGCCTGCCCGCAAAATCCGCATCGGCAACAAACTGTATTTCGGTTTAGACGACTCTATGGTTGCCGAGGTGATTGACAACACCACGTCACGTGGTCGCACGCTGCGTTTCCTCAACGACAGCGACCATGATGTATTCAAGGCCAATCTGCTCGCGTTGGGTCGTACGCCTCTCCCAGCCTACATCAAGCGTGAAGTCGAGCCTGAAGACGAGGAGAACTACCAAACCTTGTTTGCCAGCAAGGAGGGAGCTGTGGTAGCTCCAGCTGCTGGCATGCATTTCAGCCGCGAACTGCTGCGCCGCATGGAGATTCGTGACATCCAGCGGGACTTCCTCACGCTGCACATCGGTTTGGGCGTATTCCGCAAGATTGATGTCGAGGACTTGTCGAAGCACCGCCAGGACAGCGAACCGATGGAGGTGACCGAGGCTCTGATGGATCACGTCAACAGTTTGCGCGATGCCGGGCACAAGATTTGCGCCGTGGGCACATCGGTACTCCGTGCCATGGAGACCACCGTGGGCATGAACGGCCACATCAAGGCCTACAAGGGGTGGACCAACCGGTTCATCTTCCCACCCTATGAGTGTACGACATGCGATGCGTTGATTACCAACTTCCACCTGCCCTACTCCACCATGCTCTTGGCTACTGCGTCATTCGGTGGCTACGACAAAGTGATGAAAGCCTACGAGGTCGCCATCGAGGAAAAATACCAGTTCGGCTGCTATGGCGACGCCATGCTCATCGTCGACTAATCAGTTTCTTGCAAAAAACATTTCACGCGCCATATCTCGGATTGAGATATGGCGCGTGAAGTTTGTTTTCGCGTCATTAGCGATTTCAGAAGACTAGAGTTGTGCGTCGCTCATCTGGAAGGTGTTGCCGTAACGCACATCACCCGTCTGCAAGCCGAGCTTGAGCCACTTCATGCGCTGTGCGCTGGTGCCGTGGGTGAAGCTCTCGGGCACGTCATAGCCCTGAGCGCGCTTCTGCAAGTAGTCATCGCCAATCTTCTGGGCACACATGATGGCCTCTTCAAGGTCGCCTTGCTCAAGCGAACCGAACATCTTGTTGTCGTGGTGTGCCCACACGCCGGCATAAAAGTCAGCCAATAGCTCCAGCCGTACGCTGATGCGGTTGGCATCCTTCTCATTGAGGCGCGACATCTGCTGGTGTGCCTTGTTGAGTGTGCCTGTGAGGTACTCGACATGATGTCCCACCTCATGGGCAATCACGTAGGCGTAGGCAAAATCACCATCCGCACCTAACTGCTGGCGCATGCTCGAGAAGAACGACAGGTCGATGTACAGGCACTGGTCGGCCGAGCAATAGAACGGGCCCATCTGAGCACTCCCCTGGCCGCAACCCGTGGAGGTCGAACCAGTGTAAAGCACCATCGTGGGCGGGGTGTACTTGCCCAAGCCTTGTTCCTGGAACACTTTGGTCCACACATCCTCGGTGCCCGCCAAAATCTTCTTGCTGAACGCGGCCAGCTCCTGCTCCTGTTCAGTGAACTGGGTGGGGTCAACTTCGCCCTGTTGTTCCTGCCCCATACCCATGCCCATCGTTCCGGCATTCTGGAGCACATCGCCCAGATTACCACCCATGAGCAGCGTGATGAGTCCAGCGATAATTAGTCCGCCGATACCGCCAATGCCCGCCTTGCGGCCGGCACTCATACCTCGGCGATCCTCGACATTGCTACTTTCTCTTCTTCCTTCTAGATCCATAGTGCTATTGTTTTAGTGAATTAGTAATCGAGTGTTCGAGTGTTCGAGCGATTGATACTTACACAAGCGCAAAATTAGCAAAAGTTTTTCAATAATTGCACAAAATGATTGTAAAATCCATATTTTTTTGTTACTTTTGCCCTCAAAATTAGTGCAAGTAGGGAGAAATACAAAATAATAAACGAAGTTTATATTTTTATTTCAGCGACGAAGCCTAATTTATCCAAAATCTCACTAACAATGAAACGTAAGACACTAAAACTGATTAAGAACGACCCTTGGCTGGAGCCATTCACCCAAGCCATTGAGGGTCGCCACAACGATGCCCTAGTGAAGTTGGACCACTTGACCAGCGGCAGTGGCAAACTCAAGGACTTTGCCAAAGCACATCTATACTACGGTCTTCACCACCTGAGCAATGGCGACTGGGTATTGCGCGAATGGGCACCCAACGCCACCGACATCTATGTGGTAGGGGACTTCAACGGTTGGCGCGAGTGCGCGCCCTACCGTATGCGCCAGGTGGGCAGCGGCAACTGGGAGCTGCAGCTGCCGGCCCGTGGCATGAAGCACGGCGAACTGTTCAAACTCATCGTACACTGGCCTGGTGGACAGGGCGAGCGCATTCCCGCTTACGCAACCCGTGTAGTGCAAGACTCCCGCACGCACATTTTTTCGGCCCAGGTTTGGTCGCCCGAGGAGTCCTACGAGTGGCGCATCAAGCGATTCAAGCCTCGCCGCGATCCCCTGCTCATCTACGAGTGCCACATCGGTATGGCGCAGGAGCAGGAGACAGTGGGCACCTACGAGGAGTTCCGCCAGCACGTGCTGCCTCGCGTGGTTGACCTGGGTTACAACGCCATCCAGATTATGGCCATTCAGGAGCATCCCTACTATGGCTCGTTCGGCTATCATGTGTCCAGCTTCTATGCCGCCAGTAGCCGATTTGGCACCCCCGAAGAGCTGAAGCGTCTCATCGATGACGCGCACGAGGCGGGCATCGCGGTAATCATGGACATCGTTCACTCGCACGCCGTGAAAAACGAGGTCGAGGGTCTGGGCCGCTTTGATGGAACGGGCAACCAATACTTCTACGGTGACGGTCGGCGCGAACACCCGGCCTGGGACTCGTTGTGCTTTGACTACGGCAAGGACGAGGTACTGAACTTCTTGTTGAGCAACTGCCGCTACTGGCTTGAGGAGTATCACTTCGACGGATTCCGCTTCGATGGCGTGACTTCGATGCTATATTACAACCATGGTTTGGGACAAGCCTTCGGCAGTTATGGCGACTACTACGATGGGGGCGAGGACACCAACGCCATCACCTACCTGACGCTCGCCAACCTGCTGATTCACGAGGTGAACCGCCACGCCATCACCATCGCTGAGGAAATGAGCGGCATGCCTGGTCTGGCGTGCTCATTCAAAGATGGCGGCATTGGATTTGACTACCGCATGGCAATGGGCATCCCCGACTACTGGATCAAGATGATCAAGGAGCGTAAGGATGAAGACTGGCGCCCCACAAGCATCTTCTGGGAGCTGACCAACCGTCGCGCCGATGAGCGCACCATCAGCTATGCCGAGAGCCATGACCAAGCGTTGGTGGGCGACAAGACCATCATTTTCCGTCTGATAGACAAGGAGATGTATTGGCACATGATGGTCGATGACCATGATGGTACGGTGGAACGCGGCATTGCGCTACACAAGATGATTCGCTTGGTAACCGCCTCGACCATCAACGGTGGATACCTCAACTTCATGGGCAACGAGTGGGGCCATCCCGAGTGGATAGACTTCCCACGCGAGGGCAACGACTGGAGCTACAAGTATGCCCGCCGCCAGTGGAGTCTGGTCGACCGCAAGGATTTGAAATACCAATTCCTTAACAACTGGGACCACGACGTGATTCATCTGCTAGACGACACGCCGGGCTTTGAGTCCCTGCCTGTCATCAAGCTGTGGGACAAGGATGATGACCAGGTGTTAGCATTCATGCGCGGCGACCTGGTGTTCGTGTTCAATTTCAACCCCACCCAGTCGTTCACTGACTACGGCTTCTTAGCTCCCGAGGGTGAGTATCGCGCCCTATTCGACACCGACAACCCGCGTTACGGCGGTTATGGCAATATCGCCGAGGGGACGCAGCATTTGACGCAGGCCGACCCGTTGTATGCCGACAAGCATCTAGGCTGGCTCAAGCTCTACATTCCCGCCCGCACGGCCATCATCCTGAGAAAACAGTAGCCTATAGCCTAGTATTTCCACGAATTTTTAAACCGCGAATCACGCGAAGCAGATCAATATCCCTTCGAATGATTCGCGGTTTAAAACATAATTGTGGTTCAATCAGAACGGTGGCTCAGCGGGCAGTTGCTGTTGCGCCGTTTGTTGCGGCTGTACTGGTTGCTGCTGCACTTGCTGCTGTGGCTGTGCGACAGGTTGTTGCTGTGTTGCCTCGGCCTTGGGACGTCCCAGCAATTCGAAGTTGTCGACATGAATCTCGGTGACGTAATGCTTGATGGCATTGCGGTCTTCCCACATGCGTGTACGCAGCTGTCCCTCGACGAATAGTTGGGTACCCTTGCGTATGTATTTCTCGGCGACCTCGGCATGCCTACCCCACATGACGATATTGTGCCACTCGGTACGTTCGGGCACCTGCACACCATTAGAGTTGGTGTACCCTCGTTCAGTGGTTGCCATCGAGAAGGTTGCCACGGGGCGTCCTTGGGCCACATAGCGAATATCCGGGTCTCGTCCCACGTTGCCCAGAAGAATGACTTTGTTGACTGACATTTTTTAATTGAAAATTGAGAACCTTTAGCTAGCCAAAATTTGTGCAAACCGAATACAAACCAAACTTGTTTGAGTTTGTTGAGATGCAGCCAAATTTATCTAAAGTCTGCGCTTGCAAGTCGGCGAAGCCGGGGCAAGCTATCAAGCAGACCTTTGGCAATTGAAAATTAAGAATTCAAACCGCGCTTTGCGCTGGTATCCGTTTACTTGTCTACTCGTTTACTTTCTACAACATCAACCCTGTGCACTCGTGGAGGCCGAAGAGAAGGTTCATAGCATGTACGGCAGTGCCCACGCCTCCTTTGAGATGGTTGTCGATGGCCGATGTTACCCGCAGATAATCGCCCTCTCGGCTTATGTGAATCAGGCACTTGTTGGTTCCAGCCACATCGCACAGCATGGGTTCATGGTCAATGACGAAAGTAAAGTTATGGTCATCGTAATATTGTTCAAACAAATCCCGCACCATAGCAACCTCCACGCCACTCTTGAAATAAACAGTTGAGAGCAATCCACGTGCGAAGCATGCCCGCATGGCGGTCAAGTGAACATCACTATGGAAACTGGTTTGCATGGCCGACAAGACACGTTTTAGTTCCTCGACCTGGTCGGCATACTGTTCAACTGGCACCATTGCCACTCGACTGCCGGCAGTCGCCTGAGCGTTACCCACGACGATGGTGGCATGGAGTTCACTATTGAGCATCAGATTCTTAGCCAGCGGCACAAGAGCGAGCGACAACGCCATCGCCACCTCGCCAGGACAGGTAATGCGCATGCATTCATGAACCATACGTCGCCGATTTACCTCCGACAGCCCATAGGTGAATCCCGAAGCCTCTTCATCAGTAAGCCGGTAACGTGCAGACAAGTCAATAACCTTGACGCTTTGCGGAATCATAGCAAGGTTGTCGGGAGCCGATGCCTCCTCATCGCACAAAAAGACGAGGTCCAAATCCAGGCAATCGGGCTTTTCGACAAACTCCATCGTTGTGTCACCCGCAAGCAAAGGGAAAATGTCGGCCACGCGTTGGGTGGCAAGTTCTTTGTCACACACCCACCGCAGGTCGACATCAGGATGGTGGAGCAAAAGCCGCAACAGTTCGGCTGCAGCGTCAGAAGCTCCACCCAACACAGCTGTTTTTATCATATCTCATGTATCAAGGCTGCGCGAATCGAGCAAGGAACTCGCGTACTTGCTCTTGCGACGCGCCTTCGCGCAAAATGGCAAAAACGGTGTCTGCACCAGCGATGGTACCCAAAATTTCGGGCAAGCGTGCCATGTCGATGTCGTATGCCAATCCTGTAGCATAGCCGTTGCGCGTCTTAATGACGGCAAAGTTGCCAGAGAACTCTACCGACTGGAATCCCACATTGCCATGCAACGGCATATCCATGCCGTGCTGCCGGAGCTTGTTCTGCACCTCACGTCCATCGGGAATGATGTACATATAACCCCCACGGTCGGTAGCGACCTTAGAAATCTTCAGGGCCTTGAGGTCTCTTGACAAAGTAGCCTGTGTCACGTTCACATTGCGCTCGGCCAACTTCATTGCCAGTTCGCTCTGGCTGCCGATGCACTCGTTTTGGATCAACTCAACGATGATCTGCATGCGATTTCTTTTATTCTTCACAATACCAAATAATAAAGTTATTATTAAAAAATAGGTGGATTATATACTTGAAAACAACAAATCGATTTCAGTATTTCCCTACAAAAATACGAATTTATTGTAAAATAAAACACAACATTTTATAGAACAATCATAGATTTCACAAATTTTTTGATTTAAGTGAAAGTTTTAAAATATTTTTAGAGCTAGAATCAAGAAAATTGGCCTTGTATTTTGATTTCACAAGAATAATGTGTATCTTTGCACGAATTATTAATTGTAAACCAAAAAAATATGAAGTATTATATCGCCGAAAACGGACAACCAGCTGGACCGTTTGAGTTGAAAGACTTGATGCAGCATGGGTTGACGCCCAACTCACAGGTGTGGAACGAGAAGATGTCGGGCTGGACGCGCGCCAGCGAGGTGCCCGAGTTGATGAACTTACTGGGTTTACCCATTGCGGCACAACCTGTGCAACCCGTTCAGCCTCAACAACCTATACAACCACAACCATCTCCTTATGCCCCACAGCAGCCCGAGCAGGCTGAACAATCGCACTACGCCTCGCAACAGTCTGAAGCAACAACGGCTACCACTCCGCAACAAACTGAAACACAGTCGACCTACGCTCCGCAACAACAGGACTACGAGCAGCCACAACAGCCTTACGAGCAGCCACAACAAGGTTATGGCCAGCAACCCTCACCATACGCCCAACCGCAGTACGAGCAGCCGCAACAACCGCAACAGTCCTACAGTGGTCCGCAACAGTACCAACAACCGCAACAACCCTACGGGCAACAATACCCTCAACAACAGATGCCATACGGAGCGCAGCAGTACGCCCCGAACGGATTCCCTCCCAAGAACTGGATGACCGAGTCAATCATCTTTACCGTGTTGAGTGTGGTTTGCTGCTGCAATCCCTTCGCGCTTATCACGGGCATCATCGCCATTGTCAACGCCGGCAAGGTCAACGGACTGTTCCAGCGCGGTGACACGATGGGAGCCGGCGAGAGTGCCAAGCAAGCCAAGATGTGGGCGCTCATTACCCTGGGTCTCCTTATTCTTGGAGCCATCCTCAGCGTTGTACTAGTCATGGCTAATCCCGAACTAAAAGAGGCTTTCATGGAGGGATATGAGAATGGTTATAACCCCGTATAATTGTTCGTCTCATTATACTGACAAGGCCCAGCTCATTTTTGAGCTGGGCCTTGTTGTTGTCATGCCGCGCAAGATTAGTCGCTGCACTTGGCTCCGATGAACTCGCGGTTGAGTCGTGCGATGTTACTGAGCTTGATATTCTTGGGACACTCGGCTGCACACGCACCCGTGTTGGTGCAATTACCGAATCCCAGCTCATCCATCTTGGCGAGCATGGCTTTGACACGCTTCTTGGCCTCAGCACGTCCCTGGGGCAGCAACGCGAACTGGCTGACCTTGGCGCTGACGAAGAGCATGGCCGAACCATTCTTACAAGCTGCGACACAAGCACCACAGCCGATGCACGAAGCGCTGTCCATGGCTTCGTCGGCAGCCACCTTACTGATGGGGATTGCATTGGCATCTTGGGCACCACCGGTATTGAAGCTCACATAACCGCCAGCCTGCTGAATTTGGTCAAAGGCGTTGCGGTTAACCATGAGATCCTTCAGCACGGGGAAGGCTGCACTGCGCCAAGGCTCGACGGTGATGGTCTCACCATCGTGGAAACGACGCATATACAACTGGCAGGTCGTTGCGCCTGTTGCAGGTCCGTGAGGATGTCCGTTGATATAGAGCGAGCACATACCGCAGATACCCTCGCGGCAGTCGTGGTCGAAGTGGATGGGCTCCTCGCCCTTCTCGACGAGCTGCTCATTGAGGATGTCTAACATCTCGAGGAAAGAGGTGTCAGTGGGGATGTCCTGCATCTGATAGGTCTCGAAGTGTCCTTGCTCCTTCGGTCCAGCCTGACGCCAAACCTTCAAATTAAAGCTTATACAGTTCTCCATATTGCTTAATTCTTGTAATTACGGGTTTGTACTTTAATTGCTTCATAGTGGAGAGGCTCCTTGATGAGCGTGGGCTCCTTCTCGTCGTCTCCCTCATACTTCCAGCACTGGACGTAGAAGTAGTTCTCATCATCGCGCTTGGCCTCGCCTTCCTCGGTCTGGTACTCCTCGCGGAAGTGACCGCCACAGCTCTCGTTGCGAGTGAGAGCGTCGTAAGCGATGAGTTCGCCCATGGTGATGAAGTCGCGCAGGCGGAACGCCTTGTCAAGCTCATTGTTCATTCCCTCGATAGTGCCGGGGACGAACAAGTTGGTCTCAAACTCGTGACGCAGCTCTTTGAGTTTCTCGAGAGCGGTCTCCAAGCCTTCCTTGGTGCGGCCCATGCCAACATATTCCCACATGATGTGTCCCAGTTCCTTGTGGATACTGTCGACCGAGCGTTTGCCCTGGATGTTCATAATCTGCTCCAGATTGGCCTGCACCTTCTTCTCGGCTTCTTCAAACTCGGGAGCATCGGTCGAGAAGTGCGGGACAGTAATCTGGTCGCTCAGATAGTTCTGGATGGTATAGGGCAACACAAAGTAACCGTCGGCCAGACCCTGCATGAGTGCCGAGGCACCCAATCGGTTGGCGCCGTGGTCGCTGAAGTTGCATTCGCCAATAGCAA